>Ga0233426_10000390_pt1 | contig 47863 bp, 40 predicted proteins | sample SI_118_April2016_6_FD_179875 | JGI IMG/M metagenome (GOLD analysis project Ga0233426, IMG submission 179875) | Seawater microbial communities from Saanich Inlet, British Columbia, Canada - SI_118_April2016_10_MG | ecosystem: Environmental > Aquatic > Marine > Inlet | place: Canada: British... | reverse complement strand
TTCACATAAAGCTTTTAAAGCCGACCTGTATAGGTGGGTAGAGTCACCAAACAATGAAAGATAAACTGTTTAATCTCACATACATAGTTGCTGTTTTGATCCTGCTAACCGGCGTCTGCATGGCTCTGGTTGCGCTCGCCTCATCTGGGCTTGCTGTGCCAGTCGATGAACTGGTTGCTGTTAAGGCTTCTGAGCTAGCGCAAACTGTCCGTGAGTCTCTTTAAAACACACAGTAGTGCAAAAGTTGCCTAGAGTTCTGGTGTAGTTGGAATCAGGACAGAGAGTTGTAATGCCTAGAGGCACCATATTTCGCTTTATACATAACCCTACCATTAATCGATATATCACAATAACTTGATAACTCATGTATCGCCCGGCCACTGGTATCAAGCATACTTTGAGGCCCCTGTAAGCGTTAACGTAAGGGGTTTTTCGTTGCTAGACAGACGCGTTTATCACCTTCTGTCGCACCTGCAAACTTTACGCAGACGGAGCGACTCTAAAATGCTGTCATTGCAGATGTTTCGGCCCAGACGCAACACACACTTATTAACTTTCATTACCTCAGGTCGCTGGCTGAGTAGGGAATTTATGGGCATGAATCCAACGAGGCGGCTCGTTCAACGTTGGGCGTGGCTGTGGGATGGGCGCTTATTGATGATACCCAAATGGTATCCTCGCTACCTATCCACTACAGCCTTTATGTTTGTGCCAGTTGACCGCCTCATCCATACACTTTGGCGTGTTTTAATTGCCAAATGCTATGGGTCAGTAGAAAATCTTTGACCATAGACCTTTTAAAAATTATTCGCTTAACGCTAATAAATACTGAGCTCAATATGAACTTGAATTTTGCATCCAAATTCATCCAAAAACTATCCATCACCGTTTTGGTTGCATTCGCAATTAACGCCTGTGGAGGCGGCGGAGGCAGTACACCAGAGCCTGCCGCGCCCAAAGACTCGACTGATCCAGTGGTAAGCCTCAATGGGGACGCAACAGTTACCCTTCAGCAGGGCACTATCTACAACGACCCCGGCGCCAATGCCACAGATAACATTGATGGCTCAATTAGCGCTACAACCTCAGATACTGTTGGAACCGCAGTGGGTACCTATATTCTGGTCTACAGTGCGACAGATAAGGCGGGTAATTCTTCCTCGGTTCAGCGCACAGTCCATGTTGTTGCCGACCCTGCGGCCATTGCGGCCATTAATAGTAGCAAGTGGTTCCAGCAAACAAAATTACCTAATGGTTCTAGTTGGTTTAACGGCGAGCAGCAGCATTACACTGACCGAATAGAAAACGCCTATGTCAGTAATGGCACCTTAAAAATTGTGGCCAAGAAAGAAACTTACCGAGATCAAAACGTCACCAAAAGCTATACCTCGGCGCGACTAAACTCAAAATATGCATTCCAGTACGGGACTGTCGAAGTGCGCGCCAAACTCCCCTCAGGCATGGGTACATGGCCCGCTATTTGGACACTGGGAAAAAATATTAACGAAACGGGCGCCTATTGGCAGACTCAGGGCTATGGGACAACGTCTTGGCCGGCCACTGGCGAAATAGATATTATGGAACACTGGGGCAGTGACGAGAACTTTGTCCAAAGTGCCATCCACACGCCGTCTAGTTCAGGTAATACAGGGAATAAGGGTGGGCAAACTATTGCCACTGCTACATCACAGTTTCATGTTTATAAGCTTGAATGGACAGCCCAGCAGATGGTCTTTAGTGTTGATGACATTGTTCACTACACCTATGCCCCTGAGGAAAAAAACCTATCGACCTGGCCCTTCGATGCGGAACAATACCTGCTGTTAAACTTCGCCATTGAACAAAATATCTATAGCGGCTTCACTGAAGATGAGCTAGAGGTAGACTACGTTAGAATCTATGACCAAAATGCGGTGGCTGGAGATGCTCCTGTATGGTCTGATGAATTTGATGGCGGCAACACAGGAGACTCTGCCAATACTGACAGTGGTTCCAATGGCGAAGCCGAAATTCCATCTGATACTGGGTATTACTCTGCCGAAAGCTACAGCGGTTATTCCCTGACCTGGTCCGATGAGTTCTCTGGAAACGCGCTAAATCAAACCGATTGGAATTATGAAACCGGAGCCGGTGGCTGGGGTAACAATGAGCTGCAATATCATAGGCCAGATAATACTAGCGTTAGTGACGGAGTTTTAATTATTGAAGCTCGAGAGGAAAACTTCGGCGGTGCAAGCTACACATCATCCCGTATCACGACTCAAAACAAGAAATTCTTTCGCTATGGTCGGATTGATATTCGCGCTCGACTCCCTCAGGGACAAGGTTTATGGCCGGCACTTTGGATGCTGGGGCAAAATTTCTCGAGTGTTGGCTGGCCCGCATCCGGTGAGATAGATATTATGGAAATGATTGGCGGCAGCGGCCGTGAGGATACTGTCCACGCCCATACATGGTGGTCTAATAACGGACAAACTGCCGACTACGGTGGTAGTTTGGCCCTAGCGGCCGGCGAGACCTTGGCCAATAGCTTTCATGTTTTTAGTTTAGAGTGGTCGGCGCAATCTATCATTTGGTACATAGATGATGTGCAATTTCATGTTATCGATATTACACCTGCCGGCTTAGCGGCCTTCCAAGAAGAATTTTTCTTTATATTCAATGTCGCCGTCGGTGGCAATTGGCCTGGGTCTCCCAACGCCTCAACCATATTTCCTCAGCGTATGCTGGTCGACTATATTCGCGTATTTCAGCAAAACTAGGTCTAACGAACGTCCCAGATCACCCGCCCCTATTTAAGGGAGTGATTGATCTGCTGCAACGTCTCTAAGGGCTGTGCCGACTGAGTAATGGGCCGACCAATCACCAAGTAGTCACTTCCCAAAGCAACCGCATCGGCTGGACTAACGATGCGACGCTGATCATCGGCGGCACTGTTAGGTAAACGTATTCCCGGTGTAATCAATTTGAAATCTGCGCCCAGTCTTGATTTGAGCGCACTGGCTTCTCGAGCAGAACAGACTACTCCATCCAGGCCGCAGGTTTGCGCCAGCTCGGCCAGATGCATTACTTGGTCTTTGGGGCTTAGCTGGACACCAGTTTCCAGTAAGTCGGCATCATCCATACTGGTTAGTACGGTAACGGCAATTAATTGCATATCACTGCCCTGCTCTACCAGTGCCTGTTTAGCGGCCTTCATCATGCGGCTACCCCCACAGGCATGGACATTGGCCATCCATACACCTAGGTCTGCGGCAGCTGTTATCGCCTTGGCCACTGTATTGGGAATATCATGAAATTTCAGATCCAAGAAAACCTCAAAATCCCGCTCTACCAATGCTTTAACAAGGGCTGGACCAGCCGCGGTAAAGAGTTCTTTGCCAACCTTAAGGCGGCACTGGGAAGGGTCAAGCTGATCAGCCAGCGTCAACGCAAGCGACTGATTATCGAAATCTAAGGCTACAATTACTCGGGAGTCTGAGGGCATAAGTTGCCTAGTCCTTTTTTGTGGCGCGAGCCAATTTGTGACGATAGGAGGCAATGGCTAGCGAACTGGCGAAAATACCTAGCACTGTGCCTGCCGCCAAAAATAAAATCAGCCAAAGTCCCAAACTTATCTCGGGGCTATTAACTAACACAAAGTTTACGCTAAGTTGCTGGCTATTTTCCATGGCGAACATAGCGCCAACCAACGCAATAGCAATAACCATAAGACACTTTAAAAACAACCACAGAGCCCGCATTCTCGCCTCCAGCTTAAATGTTTACGTGACCGCCAATTTTGCTTGGTACATTGTAACCGCTGACCTCCTAGGCGACAAAAAATCCTGCCTTTTTTATCTACTTTCACCTAGGCGGTCAAGGAGTGCTAAACTTTTAAAAAATACTATGAGGCTTGAGAGCGATGTCAGTGAACAATGGAATCATTTCTAAACTACTGTTTACCCTACTCATAACTGGGACCTTAATCGGCGCCCCAGGCTGTGATGCTGAGTCAGAACAGGAGGTACAGCGCAAGATCATTACCTCAGGTAACGGCCTAGTTAGGGTGTCGCCGAATATGGCAGAGCTGAATATGCAGATAGAGGCGCTTAATCGAGATGGAGGTGCTGCTAAAGTTGACGTAGATCAGCGGGTAAATAGGTTTTTAGCGGCGCTACAACCGCTGGAGATCGACGAAACTGATGTGGTGGCTTCATCGCTAAAACTTAACCCAAATTATACCTATCAAAACCAAAAACGTCAGTTCACCGGCTATCGGGCGTCACGCAATATTACCCTGTCGCTACACAGGCTTGACCAGTTGAACGAGCTAATGGATGTGGCTCTTAAATCTGGCATTGACCAGATTGGTCACATTGAGCTTAGAGTGGCCGATGAGCAGCAGTACCAACAACAGGCCCAGCAGCAGGCCATTGCAGACTCACAACAAAAAGCAGCTGCACTGGCCAAGGCCTATGGCGCGACACTGGGTCCTATTTTGCAAATTGAATACCAGGGCTCTGTGACGCACTACCCCGAGCCTCGCTTTAAGATGGAGGCCATGAGTCGCAGCTCGCAGTTCGATAACGCCGCACCGGGCAAATATCTCCACGATAAGATTCAATTTAATGACAGGATTAATGTGATCTTTGAATTGCGGGTGAAGGACTGATTAACTGAGATTAGAGCTACAATCAGGTTAAAACAGCAGGTACAAAAAATGCGCCTCGAACATCGTTCAAGGCGCATTTTTAGATTTTGTCTGGCTGACTGCTTACTTTTTAGCAGCACCAAAACGCTTGTTGAAGCGATCGATTCGACCACCAGTATCAACAACTTTCTGCTTGCCTGTGTAAAACGGGTGACATGCAGAGCAAACATCTAGATAGATGCTTTCAGCGCGTGTTGAACCGACTTTGATAACGTTACCGCAGCTGCAAGTAGCTTCTAGTTCGTTATATTTAGGGTGAATCTCAGTTTTCATCATATACTCCAATTCGCGAGCCGCCACCCCGTCGTTGAACTGTTACAATACTCGTCAAAAGCTAATCACAAGTAAGCCAGTTCACGCAAGGCACGGTAGGCCATTTCTAAAGAGCGCGGATTCTAGCAGAAATTAACTGGGTTACAAAAGGAATTCTTATATTTTTATGCCTGAACCAGCGCCTTTAATTCTTCGTGTTGCAGTGCCTTCACCGCTACGCCGGCTATTCGATTATCTGGTACCCCCAGAATTGGCTGAAAAAACCCCAGCAAGCGCCCTCCAGCCCGGCTGTCGGGTGACTGTTGCCTTTGGTCGCCGCGAGGTCACGGGGCTAATTATTGAGCACAGTGACAGCAGTGAATTTGCAATGAGCAAGCTCAAACCCATAGGTCAGCTAATTGATTCAGAGCCTCTATTGCCGCCGTCTTTGTTTAAATTATTTGTCTGGGCATCTAGGTATTACCAGCATCCTATTGGCGATGCCTTGTTTAGCACCCTGCCAGTTCTCCTGCGTAAGGGCGAGCGGCCCACAGCGCACGGTCAGAAATGCTGGCAGCTGAGCACATTGGGCAAGGGTCTAGGGCCAGAATCTTTAAAGCAGGCGCGCCAACAGCGCGCCCTAATAGATGCTTTACGTACAGAGCAAATTATTAGTGATGAGCGTCTGTTAGAGCAGTTTTCTCGAGGAATTATTAGTCAGTTAAAACAAAAGTCATTGATAGAATCTTTGGTCCGTGCCGAACCACAAATAGCGTCACAAAATATGCTTAAGCAGGATCATCTGGCACTTAATTCTTCACAGCAGCAAGCCATAGACAGGATAGATCACCATAGTTTCAACTGCTCGTTACTTGATGGCGTTACTGGCAGTGGCAAAACTGAGATCTATCTTCAGTGCATTGAAAAAGCATTGCGTTATGAGCGTCAAACACTGGTGCTTATTCCCGAGATCAACCTCACACCGCAGACCGAAAAACGCTTCCGCGATCGCTTCAATGTACCCATAGTGACCCTGCACTCTGGCCTCAGTGACAAACAGCGCTTGAGCGCTTGGATGCAGGCCCGAGACGGTACCGCCAAAATAATATTGGGTACCAGATCGGCTATATTTACGCCACTAAAGGCACCGGGCTTGATTATCCTCGATGAGGAGCATGACCAGTCCTATAAACAACAGGAGGGTTTTAGATATTCAGCTCGCGACCTAGCGGTAATTCGTGCCCAACAAGAAAATATGCCCATTATTTTGGGCTCGGCAACACCCTCTTTAGAGTCATTGAATAATTGCCATAACGGGCGCTACCAGCATCTAATTCTCAGCGCCAGGGCCGGCAATTCGATACAGCCCTCCTGGCAGTTAATAGACCTGAAGTCAGAGCGTTCAAATGCCGGAATCGCGGCCTCTACAATGGCGGCCATTAGTGACACTATTAACCACAAACAGCAGGTCTTAGTCTTTCTCAATCGCCGTGGTTTTGCCCCAGCATTACTCTGCCATCAATGCGGCTGGACGGCCCAGTGTCATAGCTGTGACTCTCGGCTCACCGTTCATCGCGCCCGGGACAGACTTATTTGCCATCACTGCGACTTTCAACAGCGTATCGCCCGACAATGCCCCAGTTGTCAAAGTCGTCAATTGGTTGCAGCTGGAGAGGGTACTGAGCGCAGTGAAGCATTTTTACAACAACATTTTCCAAACACCAAGGTATTGCGAGTGGATCGTGATAGCACTCGCAAAAAAGGTGCTATGCAAGAAGTTTTTGATATCGCCGATAGCGGCGAACCCTGTATTTTGATCGGCACCCAGATGCTGGCCAAGGGTCACCATTTTGAAAATGTCACTCTAGTCGCTGTACTCGATGCTGACAGCGGTTTGTTTAGTCCCGACTTTCGCAGTCATGAGCGTATGGGGCAGCTCCTTACTCAGGTGGCGGGACGTAGTGGTCGCGGCAAGGTGCCTGGACGCGTGTTTGTGCAAACTCATCAGCCAGACCATCCGCTGCTGGAGCTACTTATAGCCCATGGCTATAGCCATTTTGCCGACCAGTTGCTACCCCAACGACAGCTTACCCAGCTACCACCATTTCGATATATGGCGGTTATTCGCGCAGAGTCAGAGCGCGCTGAAAGTGCTGAAGGGTTTTTGCGTTTGGCGCGCAAGATTGCCGAGAGCCTATTACCAGCTAATCAGGCACTAGGTTACTTAGGCCCGTTGCCAGCCATTATGGAAAAACGCGCGGGTCGTTTTCGCTACCTTCTCCAGATAGACGCTGACGAGCGTGCGACTTTAGGACCACTGCTTTCTGCTGTGGCGACCCAACTTGAAAATCACAAGGATTCGCGGCGAGTACGCTGGTCCATTGATGTGGACCCACAAGAACTTTAGCTTGTGGAATTGGCAAAAATAACTAAACAAATCCTTTAGCTAGTGGATTCATTGGCCTACAATTACCGCTCTGATCAGGACAATGTTTTATGGCGCAAGACTACGCTAAGAAATCTGCCACACGCAATTCGAAGAAAAATTCAGCTGAGCCGAAGTCATCTCGTCCTGCATTTTTAGCTGGCTTGGTTATTGGCGCAGCCTGCATGTATGCTGTGCCTCTTTTGCTTGAGCCCAAACCCGCCGCTCTCAAAACAGCGGTGAAAGCTGGAGATGAACCTAAGTTATCGGCGCTTAAATTCGACTTTTACACCTTACTCAAAGACTCTGAGATCCTAGTTCCCGACAGCAGTCAATTTGACAATAATGAAAGTCAGCCGGCAAAGAAATATAACTATGTGCTGCAGGTGGGTTCATTCAGAAACCCTCGAGATGCCGAGAGCCTCAAGGTGCAATTGCTATTGCTCAATCTAAGCGCTGAAATTGAAACCTTTAGCATGGATGCAGGAACCATGCATAGAGTGCTAGTTGGCCCTTTCGCCGATACCTCCAAGATGACTTCGGCGCGCAACAAATTGGCTGACAACAAAATCAACAGCTTGCTACTCAAACGCACGCTTTAGCCGTCAAAGATAGGCATCATACTCCAGCAGAGTAACGCGACTATCAAACTCGCTTTTTTCTTTCCTTTTGCAAAGAGAGAAGGTTTTTTGTAACTCTGCACCAAGATAGTCACCAATAAAATCTGATTGCTCAAACACCTCAAGTGCATCCTGCCAAAAATGTGGCAATACTGCCTCAACATCTCCGGCGTCACCCACAACAGCCTGTGGTGCAGCTAGGGTGTTTTCTATACCGTAAAGGGCACCCGCCAGTATTGCAGCCACAGTCAAATATACATTGGCATCGGCACCAGCGACACGGTGTTCAATTCTGATTGCTCTGTGGTCACCGCCTGGTATACGAATAGCCGTAGTACGGTTTTCATAACCCCAGTTAGGCGCCAAAGGTGCATAGCAACCGGGCACCATGCGCCGATAGGAATTAATATTTGGCGCAAATATAGCCATACTGTCAGCCATGGTCGCTAGGCAACCCGCAACTGCATGGTTCAAAAGTTTAGATCCAGTATCGGTGCCATCATCAAACACATTATTGCCTTTTGCATCGATCAAACTGAAATGAATATGCATGCCATTACCTACTTGTTCAGCAAATGGCTTAGCCATAAATGATGCAACTTTGTTATGGCTGCGGGCCACGTTGCGTATTGCACGTTTTAACATACTGCCCTGATCACAGGCGCGCATGGCGCAGTCTTGATGATTGAGATTGATCTCAAACTGGGAAGGACCAAATTCGGTAATCAAGGTGTCTACAGGTAAGTTTTGAAATTTTGCGGCATCAGCAATGGCATCCATTAAGGGAGCCGTCTCGCGCATGATATCCATGCCATAGGTCTGACCACCCAGAGCCGGTGAACCATTTAGGGCTCGCTGACTATGCTGAGGCTGGCCGAAATTATCGCGATCTAACTCAAATAGATGAAACTCCATTTCACTGGCAACCACAGGCCGCAAACCCAGCTTAGCGTAGCGATCTAATACAGATTGCAGCACCATTCGCGGATCACCCCCGTAGGGTTCATCACCACCAAAGCTGCCCATTGACACAACAACCTGGGCAGTGGGTTTTTCTGCCCAAGGCACTCGGGCCAAGGTTTCAGGGTGAGCAGTGCACACTCCATCTGCATCGCCACTTTGCTGCACAAGTTCATCAAGGTCGCGACCCCAGGCATCCAAAGAGCAGGTGTTCTGTGGCATTTTATACCCACCTTCAAACACCTTGGCAATTTGTTCACGAGGCAACCATTTGCCACGGTGAGTGCCATTGAGGTCGTGCAGGATCACCTCAAATATTTCAATATCTGGATTGTCCTGCAAAAATTGTTCTAGCGTTTGTTTTTTGGCCATTGCATTGTCTCTGGGTAATTACAGTGACAGTATCTCACTTTAACCACTAATGGGCAGGCACTAGACAACCTAGATACCCGCATAGGGGTACAAAATATTTAACCGTCTACGAGATCGCCAAGGGCATCACGGAGCGGCTGTAGGTCTTTTTCAAAATGCTGCCAATAGGCCACGGCAGACTTATAAATAGGTTGGCGCACCTGTTCGGAGCTGGCGGTATTTACCGCCCGCTCGGTTTCATGGAACCGCAGGCACCCCTCTTCCATAGGCACACCACAGTAATCCAACAACTCAGTAACACTGTGCTCAAGATTGTCCACCACATTCTCGTAGATGACTGAATGAATCTTATCTGGAAATACTCTTTGCCAATGGTTCATTAAGCGAATGTAATCGCGGTAATAGCGACCCAAATCATTTAAATCATAGGTAAAGTACTGTCCCTCAGCCCACAACTGCTTGTAACACCCGAAGCAGTTGTCCATTGGATGGCGCACTGTATTGATGATTTTGGAGTTGGGCATAGCCAATAAAATCAATCCCACATAGAGAAAATTATTGGGCAGTTTATCGATAAAGAATGGCGCCTTAGTCTGCCGATGACGCTGGGCTTGGGCCATAAATTGCTCGCCGATTTGACTCCAGTTTTGTGCACTTAACTCTCCCAGACCGAGGGGGTAAGACTGGCTGGCCATGGCATTTGGTGGTCTGTTGATACGCTGGGCAAGCCAGGGAATATAGGGTAGCTCTCTGGTACCTTCGATCTGTGAATGAGAGGCAAGAATCTGCTCCTGAAGCGTTGATCCAGAACGCGGCAGACCAAGAATAAAGATAGCTGAATTGTCTTCTATGCCCGCAGTCTTATTTTTATTTACAAAATCGGCATTGAATATTTGAATAATATCATCGACCTGCTGGCTAAACTTATCGGCGCTCCAGTCGACCAGGTTTTTCTTGACCAGATTACCTGCCTCATAGGCAGCAAAAGCACTGTGCCAATCTTCTCGATGCTCATAGGCTTTAGCCAAGGCATAGTTAAAGTGCACCGCCTGCTGATCAGTAAGCTCGCCAGATTCCAGTTCGTTACACATTTTTTGAAGCTCATCATCACTGAACCTATAGGTTTTAAGGTTAGATAATGACCATGCCGCCTCGCCATATTTGGGATCTAGTTGCATACAGCGCTGGTAGGTATCTATAGCCTCTTGCTGTTGGCCGAAAGTTTTTAATACTGTGGCTTTTTGAGACAGTGCGGGGACATAATCAGGATTCTGCTTTAGCACCAATTCGTACTGTTCAAGGGCCTCGGGAAAACGATTATCTTTACTAAATATACTACCCAGCAACATGCGCCCTTCGGTTTTGTCCGGATCAATACCCAGCGCCTGCTGCACAGCAGCTTCTGCCTCTGCGAGCTGATCTTGACGCGATAGTGCCGAGGCTAATTTAAGCCACCATTTTGGTCTCTCGGGCATCTGCCGAGTTAAGGACCGGGCCAACTCCTCGGCCCAGCGCGCGCGGCCAGTCTCTAGGGCACGCTCAATGAGAAACTCTTTGGCTCCGGTATTGTCAGGATCCCGCTTAAGAACCTCGCGACACTGGCGCTCAGCTTTGCCAACATCGCCGGCCACCACCAAGCGATAAGCTTCATGAACCTTTTCTTTAAGTTCGGCGCGTTGCTGATTAATACTATCTAACTTGGTGGATTGATCTGTCTTGCCTAGGGCTCTCAGTACCGATACCAGTAACTTACTCGGGCCTTTTAATTTACTGTCTAGCACCAAAGCTTGACGCAGAGAGACTTCAGCTTCTTCATAGGTTTTAAGTGCATACTGCACCCTACCAAGGTCAGCCCAGGCATGGGCAAAATCTGCAGCTATCGCAATGACCGCTTTAAAACCTTGCTCCGCTCTCGGTAAATCGCCACGGCGCTCCCAAATCTGTGCACGCAATCGCATGGCATTAACGTCGTGAGCATTGATGGCTAACAAGCGATCACAGGCCTGCTCACAAGCACCGAGATTTCCTTCTCGCAGAGCCGTGAGTGCCTGATAAAATTGCTGTTTAGGATCCATAAAATCGGTCAGTTTTTTCACAGTGTACAAAAAAAGAGCCGGCTATCGAAACAAAAACCGGCTCTTTTAACGACTTTTTAAGACTAAGGTTTAGTTGATAACCATTAGAATTTAAAGCCAATATCTAAACCCATACGGCGTGGTTCTGAAAACCCAAAGTAATGGGGCGCAATATTCGCATCGGAACCCGCAACACCCTTATAATGGAACTCATCAGTAATATTGTTAACCCATAGGGTGACAGACCAGTCCTCTGCACTATCATAACCAATACGCAGATTGCTGGTCGTAAAGCCATCCGCCATCAGTGGATTCAGATCAAACTGGCCAAAGCCGACGCTCTCGTCCTGATGAAAGGTTTCCCAGGTAACAGCCAAATCACCATTTTCCAGAGGCACTGTGTAGGTTGCTACCATGGCCGCACTAAATTCAACCGTGCCTGGAATCTGGGCGCCCAGACAATCGGCTGGTTCGCAGAAGCCTTCAGCAGGCTTGGTCAATTCGGTATCAGCCCAAGACAGCCCCAGATAAATATCTAGATTGTCACCCGGCAATAGGCGCATATCTAATTCAACACCATTACCCTCAGCATCACCCACATTGGCCACACTGTAACGGGAGCCCACATAGTAACCAGACTGCATGCCGTCAAATTGGTACTGATAGATGCTAGCATTAACCTGCATCTGGCCATCCCAAAATTGGCCCTTTAAACCCAGCTCAACATTGGTAACCTCTTCTTTTTCGAAGCTTTCTGGCGAACCGCCCAGTTCGACAGCGTCCTCACCAGCAAGGCTATCAACGTCAACACTCTCTGGGAACAGTACAAAGAAGGTGTTAAAACCACCAGCTTTGTAGCCAGTGGAATAGTTTATATAGGTCGAAACCTCATCAGACAGCTGATAATTTATCGCTGTACGCAATGACGTATTGGTCCAGCTATCGCTGCCGCGTAAAAAGTCAGAGGAGAAGAATGGAAATGAGTAGGAGAAATAATTGCGATCATCGCCGCCAAATTTCTGTCCAAAGTCGCGATTATCCTCGGTGTAACGCGCACCGGCACTAACATCAAGCTGCTCAGAAACATGGAAGGTCGCATCACCATAGACACCCCAACCATCATATTCTGCGTCAATATCAACACTGTCGTTACGGGTGCCTATACCCGGGTCTGTGTAAGACGGATCATCGTAATTGTAGTAATAATAAGAGCTACAGTCAGTTACTTCGCCCTCGACATAGTCGGGGTCGCCATCGTACTCAACACTATAGGCAACAGCTAATGTCTGACACATAACGTCTTCGTCAAAGGTCTGATTAAAGCGTGTTTGGATCTCTTCTTCATACATCGAGGCACCAACAAACCAACTGACCGCATCTGTCGCTTTGTTTAAGCGAAATTCCTGACTGAAATACTTTTGATCCTGTATCTGGTTATAGTTGAAGATAAATCGGTCTTCGCCATCAAAGTCTTCTTTATAGTAATAGTTGTGGCCACGAAGACCGGTGATAGACGTCAGACTGTAATCATCGCCCAGGTCTACCTCAACATTGAGTGTTGCACCCCAGACTTCACCTTTATCAACCAGCTCATCACTGTTCATATCAGAGCTAATCTCATTGCGAGCTGCATCTGTGCTGTAAAAAGAGATGCCAGTCTCATCGGGATCAAACACCTGATAGAGCGTTGGCGGGCCCTGACGATCTTCATATTCAAGCATCAATGTGGCAGACACATTGTCATTGTCATAGGCCAGCGAGTAACGCCAGGCGGTATTTTCAATGGCCCCGACTTTTTTGCCATCATTAATATTGGTAACCCAGCCATCTTTTTGATGATGGTATATAGCCATGCGGCTGTTTAAATTATCGCTGATCGGCATGTTGATCACGCCTGTAAATTCAGTATATCCATCTTCGCCTAGACCTAGGTCAATAGAGCCTGACTGCTCATCGCTCGGCTTGGCAGTGGTCACTGCAATTGCACCCGCCGAGGCATTGCGACCAAACAATGTACCCTGGGGACCTTTGACCACTTCGACCATTTCCAGGTCAAAGAAACTTGATAGAGCGCCGCCGGTGCGACCTAAATAAATACCGTCCTGATAGACGCCGATTGAAGGCTCAGCACCAACGCCAAAGTCATTGGTACTTATACCGCGCACATTCATTGAATCCAAAAACGAATCATCGGTATCGCCAGAGACGCCTGGCGTTAAAAGTGCTACAGCTTTGGCATCAGAGATCTGTGCCTTGTCAATAAAACTGCCCGTAAACGCCGAGACACTGATTGGAACATCCTGCAATGACTGTTCACGCTTTTGCGTGGTAACAATAATTTCTTCGATCTGTGCTGCACTGAGTTGGCCTACGCCAAAACTAGCTGAGGCCACCGCTACTGAAAGTAATGTCCGACGTACTATTTGAGTTGACTTCATAAATCCCCCGTGAATTTAGTTTACTGGCATCGATGCCACAATTCGGCCTCTTGCCCATTACCTAAAAAACTGTCTAGGTTGCCGAGTCTAGTCCCTTAAAAGCAATTTTACTAATATTGAGTAGTTCTTTTCTATCTAAAATCCATTGAATAAAATCATATACCTGCTGGCAGGGTTTTAATGCTCCTCCAACCCATTTGGGTACATGCTTCTCATGGTATTCTATGGTGAGATACTCGTCTTCTTAGCCCCTCTATACATATACCCTTTTGGGGTGGCAAATTTTTGCTAGGACTTCACTATGAGTATTACAAAAACAACTGAACAGTTGCAATCACTTGACGTGCAACGTCATTTACACCCGTTCACTGACTTTAATAATTATGCCAAAAAGCCCGGTCGAATTATCAGCCGTGCGGAGCATATCTATATTTATGATACTGATGGCACAGAATTCCTCGATGCTATGTCTGGCCTGTGGTGTTGCAGTCTAGGTTACAGCCAGCCGGAAATAGCCGCGGCCGTCAGTGCCCAGTTCCAGCAGCTACCCTACTACAACAATTTTTTTCAGTGCAGCAACGAGCCCGCAGTTGAGCTGGCAGATCGGTTGGTCAAGATGACCCCAGAACAGTTTACCCATGTGTTTTTTACTAATTCTGGCTCTGAGGCTAACGACACTAACATTCGGTTAATTCGCCGCTATTGGGACCTTAAAAATCAGCCCAACAAGCGCATTATTTTAGCTCGCACCAATGCCTACCATGGCAGTACCATTGCCGCAGCTAGCCTCGGCGGATTTAGTTCGGTGCACGACCAGTTTGAAACTCTACCCTATGTACAGCATATTGCCGATCCCAACTGGTACAACAGCGGCGACGATATGACTGCTCATGAGTTTGGTATTGCTGCAGCTCGAGAATTGGAAAAACGCATTGACCAACTGGGTGAGGAAAATGTCGCAGCATTTATAGCCGAGCCTATTCAGGGTGCAGGTGGTGTGATTGTACCTCCCGATAGCTACTGGCCTGAAGTAAGTCGCATTCTTAAAGAACGCGATATTCTCTTTGTCAGTGACGAGGTAATCTGTGGCTTTGCCCGCACTGGCAGCATGTTTGGCTGTGAGACCTACAACACCGAACCCGACCTAATGACCTTTGCCAAGGCTGTGACCAACGGCTTTCAGCCTTTGGGTGGCGTTATGGTCAGTGATAGGGTTGCCAGCGTGATAACCAGTAGCGGTGGTGAATTTGGCCATGGTTTCACCTATTCAGGGCACCCTATTGCCTGTGCTGCTGCCCTGGCAACTCTGGACATATTAGAGCGCGACAATATTGTTGAGCGGGTTGCTAAGAACGTGGGGCCTTACCTGCAAAAGCGCTGGGCAGAACTCGGCGATCATCCAATTGTGGGCCATACCCGCGGCATAGGTATGATTGGTTCATTAGAGCTGGTACGCAACAAGGTTACCAAAGAGCGCCTTGAGCCAGAGCAGCAAGCCGGTGGTGTCTGCCGTGAATTCTGTATCGATAATGGCTTAGTTATGCGTGCTGTCGGCGATTCGATGATTATTTCGCCACAGCTAATTATGAACCACGAAGAGATTGATACGATGATCGAGCGCGCGACCAAGGCTCTGGACCAAACCGCGCAACATTACTCTGTATAAGTGCAACTTTTTAAATAGGTTTTCGAAATGGTGATGGATTGGGGAAAATTTAACTGGCAGGACGCATTTAATCTCGATGATCAACTCAGTGATGAGGAGCGCATGGTGCGCGACACTGCCGCAGCCTATGCTGAGGAAAAGCTAGCGCCCCGTGTGCGTGACGCGTTTCGCAATGAACAGACCGACCGCGCCATCTTTAATGAGATGGGCGAACTGGGTTTGCTCGGAGCAACCATCGAAGGCTACGGCTGTTCAGGGGTTGGTTATGTCAGCTACGGGCTTATAGCCCGAGAAATTGAACGGGTGGATTCTGGTTATCGCTCGATGATGAGCGTACAGTCGAGTCTGGTTATGTATCCCATCTTCACCTATGGCACTGAGGCACAGCGGGAAAAATATATTGCCAAGCTGGCCAGCGGTGAATGGGTAGGCTGTTTTGGCCTCACTGAGCCAGATGCGGGTTCAGATCCAGGCGGTATGAAAACTCGCGCCAAGACTGTCGACGGTGGCTATCTGCTGTCAGGTAGTAAAATGTGGATTAGCAATTCACCCATCGCCGATGTCTTTGTGGTCTGGGCAAAAACCGATGATGGCATTATTCGCGGCTTTATTCTCGATAAAGGAATGCCAGGACTGTCGGCACCCAAAATCGAAGGGAAACTGGCACTGCGCGCCTCTATTACTGGCGAGATTGTGATGAATGAGGTGTTTGTGCCAGAAGAACAGCTTATGCCTAATGTACAGGGCTTAAAAGGGCCATTTGGCTGCCTCAATGCCGCTCGCTACGGAATCAGCTGGGGCGCACTAGGCGCCGCCGAAAGCTGTTGGTTCGCCGCTCGTCAATACTGCATGGATCGTGTTCAGTTCAATCGCCCATTAGCTGCCAATCAGCTTATTCAGATGAAGCTAGCCACCATGCAAACTGATATCAGCCTTGGTTTACAGGGCTCCCTACGCGCTGGCAGACTCAAAGAGCAGGGTAATCTAGCGCCAGAATTGATCTCGCTACTAAAACGCAACAACTGTAGTAAGGCCCTTGATATTGCCCGTATGGCCAGAGATATGCACGGCGGCAATGGTATCTCAGATGAGTACCCGATAATGCGACATATGCTCAATCTAGAGGTAGTCAATACCTATGAGGGTACGGCAGATATTCATGCCTTAATTCTAGGCCGTGCACAAACCGGCATTCCTGCCTTCGGGTAACCAGCATGTCGGGTCCATTGGCAGGCTATAAAGTGTTGGATATGAGCCGCATTCTGGCAGGCCCTTGGGCCGGCCAGTTATTGGCCGATATGGGCGCCGAAGTAATCAAAATTGAAAAACCGGTGGTCGGTGATGACACCCGTCACTGGGGACCGCCATATCTTAAAGACACCGCCGGCAATAGCACGGAGGATGCAGCCTATTATTTCTGTGCTAATCGCGGGAAAAAGTCGGTAACTGTCGATATTACCCAGACTGAGGGACAGGCAATTATTCGACAACTGGCTGCTCAAACCGATGTTCTAATCGAAAATTATAAGGTCGGCGGCCTTAAAAAATATAACCTCGATTACGAATCTTTAAGCGCCATTAACCCAAGGTTAGTGTACTGCTCGATTACCGGTTTTGGCCAAACCGGGCCCTATGCTGACCGACCCGGTTATGACTTTTTAATCCAGGGTATGGGCGGTTTAATGAGTATTACCGGCGAAGCCACAGACAATAATGGTAATGGCGGGCCTGTCAGGACTGGAGTTGCTGTCACCGACCTATTTAGCGGTATGTATGCAGCCAATGCCATTCAAGGCGCTCTGCTTGAGCGGCACAGCTCTGATTTAGGGCAGCACATTGACATTGCATTACTCGATGTTCAGGCAGCCGTGCTGGCTAATCAAGCGACTAACTATTTAATTGGTGGTGAGGTACCTGGAAGAATTGGTAACTCTCACCCCAATATCGTGCCCTATCAGGCCTTTGCTACGCGAGATGGGCACCTAATTCTCGCAGTGGGCAATGATGCTCAGTTTCAACGATTTTGCGATGTAATTGGGGAGCCACAGCTTGCCTTAGACAGCCGCTATGTCAGCAATCGAATGCGGGTGGAAAATCGAGAGACTCTGTGCCGGCAGATTAGCGAGTGTCTAAAAACCCACGACACTAGGGACTGGTTGCAACGGTTTGAAGACAATCACATACCCTGCGGACCCATTAACAGCATTGACCAGGTCTTTGATCACCCACAGATAGTGGCTCGCAAGATGCAGATTTCGATAATAGATGAACGCGCCGGAGAAGTCGCAGGGGTAGCCAATCCAATCAACTATAGTCGGTCAATCATTGACTATGCCGTGCCACCACCTCAACTAGGCAGTAGCACGGAGTCAATCCTGGGGGAATACTTGGAATACTCGGCGCTAGAGATAAGCGAACTACGCAATAAATCTATTATCTGAACACTAATCAACCATGCGCATTATGGGTACTGGAAAGCCATTAAAATCACAGGCACAGGTCGTACAGTAAGCGCCCAAATTGGGCATAAAAATAATGTCCTCTGCCTCCGTATTAGCTGGCAGTCTGTGTTTGCCCATGACATCAATCGAATCACAGGTTGGACCTGCCATAGTCCAGACTCCCGCCTCGCCGGTACGTTGACTAACCAGTGTCGCTGGGAAGTTTTGAGACAGCTCCATGAGACCACCATAGACGCCGGAGTCCAAATAAACCCACCGGCCGCTGTCTCGCGTAGCTGTGCCCACCACCTGGGAAATAAGACAACCGGCAGATCCCACCAAATAGCGACCGGGCTCAGCCATTACCTGAATGCTGTCTGGCAGTGTATCCAGTTCTGGGTTAATCACGGCGGCGATATCCTCAATACTGGGCTCTTGCCCGGTAAACTGCAGTGGGTATCCACCTCCCAGATTCAATAACTCAGGGTTAAACCCCCGAGCGATCAGCCGATTAAATATATCTTTAGCGGCACGAATACCCTCAACCCAATTATTAATATTGGTGCACTGAGACCCCACATGAAAGGTAACGCCGCTAAGTTGCATACCCAGTTTTTTACAGACTTCTATAAGCGTCTCCACTCCTTGAGGACTGGCGCCAAACTTGCCTGCTAAGGGCCAACTAGACCCCTCATTACTAACTGCAATTCGCAAGTACAGCTTGGCGTCTGGCTTAATGCGGGCAATCTTTTCAACTTCCTCAGGTGTATCTACGCAGTACCAGACAATGCCATTGGCGGCAGCGTGCTTAATAGAGGCTGGCGACTTGATGGGGTTGGAATAAAAAACTGTTTCCATATTTACATCCAGAGCTAGCATCGCATCAATTTCGGCAATTGAGGCGACTTCAAAACAGGTGCCCTGGTCGCGGAAAATACTCAGAATCTCTAGATCAGGATTGGCTTTAACCGCAAAGTGTGGTCGCACCCTAGGCAGGGCAGCCATAAAGCGTTGGGCATTTCGTTGAAGGCGAGCTCTGGACATCACTAGCATTGGTTGTTGATAATTTTTTGCAAAGGCCGCGGTATATGCTATTTGCTCGCGAGCATCTTCCTCGGCGATTAACCGGCGCTCGGTTTGGACTAATGTGGGTAACGGAGTTGCAGCTAAATCAGTCATTTCGCACCTATGGTCAGAAGCACCTAAAGGCATTCATTTTAAAGCCCATAAGTGTCAATTTGTATTTACATTCCTCACAATTTGCTTATTATATTACTTCATTTTGTATCTAATGATGACATTTTGCTATGAAACACCAACAACAACTACTTAACTTACTGAAAGAAAATAGCCGCCGCACCATATCTGACCTAGCCAGTGAATTAGGGTTAAGCCGAGCAACAGTGCAGCAAAGTATGGAGAGACTTGAACATACAGGGGTTATTCAAGGCTATACAATCAGGGTCAATCCCCACTTCGAGCAGCAGCAAGTTAGCGCTTATATCATGATCTCGGTAGTGGCGAAAAAGACCGCCGAGATTGTCAGGCAGCTAAATAAACATCCACAGCTTGATATGCTCTGTACCATAAGCGGTCAATATGACCTGATGGCTCAGGTGACCGAGTCCACCACCGAGGCCCTAGATCTTATTATTGATGCCATAGCTACTCTCGATGGCGTAGAAAAAACTCTGAGTCACATTGTCTTATCGAGAAAGGTAGCTAGATAGGGGCAAGGCTGTTACCTTAACTTCTTCAATAATCGTCCTATAATAAAAACATCCTATGAACAAACTAATCAAAAAACCAACACTGCTAGATGCATTGATTCCCGTTTTCCTGCTGATCACCATGCTCGGCAGCCTAGTTTATGTGTTTGGTGATGGATCTGCTGGCCCCAATCAGGTCGCACTTATGCTAGCAGCGTCGGCCGCCGCCATGATCGGGATCAAAAATGGCTGGAGTTGGAAGGAAATCGAACGCAGCATGATCGACACGATTAGTGTGTCGATGCATGCGATTCTTATTTTATTGATGGTTGGCGCATTGATTGGTAGCTGGATACTGTCAGGTACAGTGCCTACCATGATCTATTATGGCGTTGAGTTAATGTCTCCGGACTACTTTTATATGACAGCCTGCTTGGTCTGCGCGCTGATTGGTTTTAGCATCGGTAGCTCTTGGACAGTGGCTGGAACACTGGGTATTGGTCTGATAAGCATTGCTGCAACATTGAATTTGTCACTGCCGATAAGTGCAGGTGCGATTATTTCCGGTGCCTATTTTGGCGATAAACTATCACCTCTTTCCGACACCACTAATCTTGCAGCTGCAGTAACCAGCACCAACCTTTTTGACCACATTCAGCACATGCTGTGGACCACCATGCCCAGCTTTTTTATCACACTAATAATATTTTATGTACTAGGCTTTGGTAGCAGTGCCAACTTGGTGGTAGAGGACATAGTCATCTTACAGGGTCAGTTGGAGCAATCCTTTTTGATTAACCCGCTGATGCTCGCGCCGCTAATTTTATTACTGGGTATGGCAGTGAAAAAGTTGCCGGCGCTACCAACATTAATTTGCGGCACTATCATAGGCTGTCTGTTCGCTGTTGTTTTTCAGTGGGATGTGGTTATTGCACTGGCAGACAACCCTGATCTAATTGCCATCGCCGCCATATTTAAAGGCCTCTTCCATGCCATGTTCCTAGGCTACAGTTCGGTGACAGGCAATGTCGACCTTGATGCTCTGCTGTCCAAGGGTGGCATGAACAGCATGCTAAATACCGTAGGCCTGATTATTAATGCTATGGCATTTGGTGGAGCAATGTCTCGCACTGGACTGCTCGAGCGCTTAGTAGAAGCCGCACTGAGCCGAGTCAGATCTGCTGGCGGTTTAATTACTGCAACAGTGGGCACCTGCATTGGCACCAATGTTCTGGCCGCAGATCAATATCTAGCAGTTGCAGTTCCTGGGCAGATGTTTGTTAAATCCTATGAGGAGCGTAATCTCAGCCCACTCAACCTATCCCGTACACTAGAGGACTCAGGCACATTAACCGGTGCACTAATCCCTTGGAATACCTGCGGTGCCTATATGTCGGCCACCCTTGGAGTAAGCACAATGCTTTACGCTCCCTATGCTTTCTTTAACCTGCTATGTCCGATCATTGCCATTATCTATGGCTTTTGGAAGATTGCCTTGCCTCCAATAGATGCTCAGGCAAGCGACCAGGATACCGCACCTAATAACGAATGAAAAAAATACTGACAGGGATGCTAATAACCGCCTGTGCACTATGGGCAACGACAATTTTTGCACAGGCCACCTTTGATGGTGAGCGCGCCCTAGCTCATATTGTCAGTCAGGTCTCCTTTGGACCACGGGAGCCAGATAATCCGGACGCAAAACAAAAGACCATAAGTTATATTGAGCAGGAATTAGCACGGTTTACCAAGCGAATAACCATTCAGCGTTTCAACTATGCGGGGCTGTCAGGTGCCAATCTGTGGGCCACTATTAATGGTACTTCAGCTACCGACAGTGGGCGAATAATGCTCGGAGCTCACTGGGACACGCGCCCGCAAGCCGATAAAGATCGCGATCACGAACAGCGCAAAAAGCCGATTTCTGGTGCCAATGACGGCGGCTCAGGAGTGGCCGCACTGCTCGAACTGGCGCGCGTATTTGCCCTCGCTCCGCCACCAGTTACAGTTGATTTTGTGTTTTTTGATTTAGAGGATATGGGCCATATTGATGACCTTCCCTATTCCATCGGCGCCAGCGAGTTTGTTGCCAAAAATCCGTCTTACCGCCCCAGTGCTGGGATTATTTTAGACATGGTGTGCGCAGACAACTTATCCATTCCACGAGAGGTGTATTCGCAATCCCTAGCAGGCGAGGTAATGGACACAATATGGACTATTGCCAAGCAACAAAACAGCACAGTTTTTAAAGACAGCCCAGGCATCCGTATCATAGATGACCACCTGGCTTTTTTAAGAGCAGGTATCAAGGTGGTTGATTTAATTCATTACCCTTTTCCAGATCACTGGCATACTAGTGCTGATACAGTAGACAAATGCAGTGGCGATAGCTTGCAACAGGTGGGCGATGTGGTGCAGCAATTCATCGCCACCTATAATCCCAAGGAGTTATTTGATTATGATTAAACCAATTCTCGCGGCCCTAGTCGCAACACTACTATCTTCGCTTAGCAGCGCCGACGACCTGGAACTGTCCATTAAAAATGATTATCGAGATCGCCTCGCTGCGATGTTCCAGGATTTTCATAGAAACCCCGAACTGAGCACTGTTGAGTTCAAAACTGCTAAAAAGCTAGCCGACGCCCTCCGTCGCAGTGGTTTTACGGTTACCGAGAATGTCGGCGGCACAGGTGTTGTGGCACTATTAAAAAATGGTCCCGGCCCATTAGTGATGATGCGCGGCGACATGGATGGCTTACCTCTAAAAGAAAAATCTGGACTTGCATACGCCTCTAATGCCATGCAAAAAGACCCTTTAAGTGGCCGTCAGGTACCGGTAATGCATGCCTGCGGCCACGATGTCCATATTACTAGTCTTATCGGTACCGCCAAACAGATGGCCGAGCGCCTAGATCAATGGTCGGGTACTCTAATGCTAATAGGACAACCAGCAGAAGAGCGATTGATGGGCGCCAGGGGCATGATGGACGATAACCTATGGCAACGTTTTGGCAAACCAGATTACGCTTTAGCATTCCATGTTTCTGCCGGATTGCCAGCAGGACTAGTCAATGTTAAGGAGGGCGCTCCCTTCGCAGGCGCTGACACAGTAGACATCATTATTCATGGTGTGGGGGCTCACGGGGCCTCGCCCCATTCAGGTAAAGACCCAGTACTACTAGGTAGTCAGATTGTTGTTGCCCTGCAAACACTAGTAGCGCGGGAGCTACCGCCTCGCCAACCCGGCGTTGTTACCGTAGGCTCTTTTCACAGCGGTACAAAACACAATATTATTTCCGATCGAGCTCACCTGCAGCTAACGGTCCGCAACACTGATATTGCAACCCGCGACACATTGTTAGCCGGTATTGAACGGATTGCTCTAAACCTTGGTCGGGCCGCCGGCTTACCCGACGACAAGCTGCCCCAGGTTATTGTCTCTGCAGAAAGCACTCCCCCCACCGTCAACAATGATCAGTTAGTGCGCCGCTTAAAGAAGGTTTGGGTCGCCGCCCTAGGAAGCGATAACGTAGTGTCACTATCATCCCAAAGCATGGGCGCCGAAGATTTCCCCTACTTCACCACAGATCCGGAGATTGCCAGTGTTTACTTTGCCGTAGGTGGCTCCAGCGCGGAGGATCTAAGTGCGGCTACGGAGGGCGGCCCAGCAATCCCCTCCCATCACAGCCCACTGTTTAAGATTGAACCACAGCCAGCTGTTATCAGTGGTGTGCATGCAACAGTCAGCGCTCTGTTCAATTTAATGCCAGTAAATTAAATCCTATGCTCAGAGTAAGTGAAGTAAAACTGCCTCTTGATCACACAGAGGCGCAGTTGCCTGAGGCAATAATAAATATACTTGGCATAAATGCCGAGCAACTAGTGGATTTTAGTATTTTCAAGCGCAGCTATGACGCTCGTAAGAAGGGTCAGATACTGCTTATATATCAAGTTGATGCGGTACTTACCGAGGGCGCGGAAGCCACTGTTCTCGCCATCAGCCCAAGTCTGCCCAGAGTTAGTCCCAGCCCCGATGCCAACTATAAATTTGTCGCCACGGCATGTGCTAACTTTCCAGCGGCCAATCAGCAGCGCCCCATTATTATTGGCTTTGGACCCTGCGGTATTTTGGCCGCGCTGGTACTGGCGCAGATGGGGCTCAAACCTATTGTCGTCGAACGCGGCCAAGAGGTGCGCCAGCGCACTCAAGACACTTGGGGTTTTTGGCGCAAACGCAAACTCAACGCTGAATCAAATGTGCAATTCGGTGAAGGTGGTGCAGGCACATTCTCCGATGGCAAACTATGGAGTCAGGTTAAAGATCGTCGTCATTTAGGGCGTAAAGTTTTAACTGAGTTTGTGATCGCTGGTGCACCAGAGGAGATTCTCACCGAGAGTAGGCCCCACATTGGCACCTTTAAACTGGTCAGCATGGTCGAGAATATGCGCGCCGAGATTATTCGCCTTGGTGGTGAAATTCGGTTTGATCAAAAGGTTGAGGCTGTACATCGAGAAAATGACTCTGATGACAATCAGGCAAACAGCAGAGCCCAGATCACCGGCATCACATTAACAAGCGGTGAAATCCTGCACAGTCGCCATATTATTCTGGCCATCGGTCACAGTGCCCGAGATAGCTTTCAGATGCTGCTTGATCATGGTGTCTATATTGAAGCCAAGCCATTTTCAATTGGCTATCGCATTGAACACCCCCAGTCGACTATTGATCGGGCTCGGTTTGGCGCTCAAGCGGGACATCCTATTTTGGGCGCGGCAGAATACAAACTAGTACACCATTGTAAGAGTGGTCGCAGTGTTTACAGCTTCTGCATGTGCCCTGGGGGCACAGTGGTGGCGGCCACGTCAGAGGAGGGTCGCGTGGTCACTAATGGCATGTCTCAGTATTCTCGCAATGAGCGCAATGCCAACGCAGCCATTGTAGTGGGTATAGACCCCGCACAAGATTTTCCTGAACACCCCTTGGCCGGTATTGATTTACAGCGTGAGCTAGAGTCACTGGCTTATGAACTTGGCGGCAGAAATTACAATGCACCAGCTCAGCTAGTCGGTGATTTTCTAAAAGGAAGGCCATCGACGGCGTTGGGAGAGGTAATGCCTTCTTATAAACCGGGCATTACACTGGGTGACCTGTCTAAGGCATTGCCAGAATTTGCAGTGACTGCCATCCGCGAGGCAATACCAGAATTTGATCGGCAGATAAAAGGCTATGCCATGGCAGATGCCATTCTCACGGGAGTGGAAACTCGCACATCAGCACCCGTGTGCATCAAGCGCGACAGAGATTATCAAAGTGTGAACACTACTGGCCTCTATCCAGCTGGTGAGGGTGCCGGCTACGCTGGCGGCATTCTATCGGCGGCAATCGATGGTATTAAGGTCGCCGAGGCCCTAGCATTAGATATTCTCAAAGCACCGCGCGCAGAGAGCTGAGGCAGAAATCAACGTTTTTCTGATTGCTGGCATGTCCCATCAAGCCAATACGCCAAACTCTGCCCGCCAGCGATCCCAGTCCTGCGCCAATTTCAAGATCGAATTCATTGAGCAGACGACTGCGCACTGAGGCATCGTCGACACCCTCGGGAATAGTCACCGTATTGAGCTGTGGTAGGCGATCCTTTTCAGGCACTAAAAAACCAATACCCATTTCTTCTAAGCCAGCGCGCAACGACAAATGATTGCGCTGATGACGAGCCCAAGAGTTTTCCAATCCCTCCTCCCGCACAATTACCAGAGACTCATGTAAACCATAGAGGCAGTTAACTGGTGCCGTGTGATGGTAAGCGCGCTTGCCCTCACCGCCCCAATAGCCCATGACCAAATTCAAATCGAGAAACCAGCTCTGAACTTTGCTACTGCGTTGCCGGATTTTCTCCGCGGCCCGTTCGTTAAAACTCACCGGTGATAGACCAGGAGGAGCCGACAGACATTTTTGGGAACCAGAATAAATAGCGTCAATATTCCAGTCATCAACCAGCAATGGCGTACCCGTTAAGCTAGTCACTGCATCAACAATCGTTAAACAGCCATGTCTATGGGCTAAATCAACCAGCGTTTTAGCATCAGATTGGGCACCAGTAGAGGTCTCGGCATGGACAAAGGCCACCAAAACAGCATCAGGATTAGCCTCCAGTGCAGACTCTACCTTAGCGGGATCAATCGCAGAGCCCCAGTCATCTTGGACCATAACTGCAATACCACCACAGCGCTCAACATTCTCCTGCATACGGCCACCAAAAACGCCATTTTGACAGACAATGACCTTGTCGCCGGGCTCAACTAGGTTAGCAAAACAACATTCCATACCAGCAGATCCAGGAGCGGACACTGCGAATGTGAGCTCGTTATTGGTTTGAAACACATATTGCAGTAGTGTTTTAACCTCATCCATCATCCCAATAAAGGCCGGGTCTAAATGGCCTAGAGTTGGCCGTGCCATAGCCTGAAGTACTCGCTCACTTACATCAGAGGGCCCAGGCCCCATAAGTGTTCGACGGGGCGGTTGGAAAGAGGTAATGCTCATAATCTAATCCTGCAATAGCGAAGTTCTAAGGTTGCGCGTCAGCTACAATGCCGCTGAGTTTAAGCTGTGCAATACGAGCCCTATCCAGACCTATGCTTTGCAGAACTTCATCAGTGTGGGAACCCATTTCTGGCCCCGGCCATTCCGTACCCCCGGGGGTACCCTGTAACTTCGGCATAATGGCAGGGATTTTAAGAGGCTCACCGTTAATTTCAACCTGCTCAAATAATTCTCGGTATTTGAAATGTGTATCTTCCATCATATCAGCGGCATTGTAGACAGGGCCACAGGGCACTCGATTATCCTCCAATATGGTCATTGCCTCGGCGAGCGGTAAACTAGCGCACCAAGCAGCCAAAACCTCGTCGAGCTCAGCCTCGTGTATCACTCGATCGGAATTGGTGGCGTATTTCTCGTCAGTAGCCATATCTGTTCTGCCCACCGCTGTCATCAAGCGAGCAAAGATCGAGTCACCATTACCACCGATGACCAAAAATTTACCATCGCCACATTTATAGGTGTTGGTAGGTACTATACCGGTTACTGTCGTTCCTGAAGGTTGACGCACAACCCCAGCGCCGTCATATTCGGGAATCACTGCTTCAAGCAGGTTAAACATTGACTCATAGAGCGCCACATCAACTACCTGACCGCCCTCTTTATTATCCTTAATCGCCTCATCTCGTGAGCGCAGAGCCATGAGTATGCCAATCACAGCATGTAATCCAGACACCGTATCACCAATACTTAAGTTTGGCCGCACCGGGGCCTCATCTGGATAGCCATTCACATAGCGAAAACCGCTTATGGCCTCGCATGCCGAGGCAAAGCCAGCTTTCTCGGAATAGGGCCCAGTTTGACCATAGCCAGAAATGCGTGCATAGATAAGGTTAGGGTTATCAGCTCTGAGACTGGCGGGGTCAAGACCCCATTGTTCTAGAACACCAGGGCGGAAATTCTCGACCACAATATCCGCGCTCTTGAGCAGATCTTTAACCAGTTCACGACCCTCCGTGGTCTTTAAATTGAGCGAGATACATTTTTTATTGCGACCAAGACTCCGCCACCAAAGCGATGTGCCGTCTTTGACCTCACGCCAGTTTCGAATTGGGTCGCCGCCTGGGGGCTCTACCTTGATAACCTCGGCGCCAAAGTATCCAAGCATACACCCAGCGAAAGGGCCAGCCAAAAGCTGCCCCAACTCAATGACTCTTAATCCCTGTAATGGTTTACTCATTTTTATCCCAACTTATTGCTATAGAAAGACCGAGATTTTAGCACTCGAATGTGTAAACTAGGATAAGGATTAGAATAATTCGGAGTAAAACACTGCATTTTGCAGTCAAAATGTTAGCATTCGATTAAAACCTTGAGAAATTGCGTTTCAAATGACTCGCCACGGAACCGGCTACACACTGACTACTCTATTTTTTAGAGTTCAACTAGGAGCCGTTTATGCGTGCCAATAACAAACAACTAAAAAAGGAATTAACCTCAATACATAGGATAATTAAAACTTCGATACTATTTGTAGCAGTAACCGTAAATCCGATTTCTTACTCGCAAACTGCCGCAGAACAGGAACTCATCTCAGACCCAGTAGCCGACTATATGGACGCTATAGAAGATATTGAAGCCGGGCACAGCGCCTACTCAACTGAATTAGCGGACCTGTATCTAGGCCTTGGCAAATCACTTCATACAAAACGAGAGTACCAAAATGCGCGAAGAGCCTTTCAGCAGGGCATGCAAATTGAGCGGGTGAACTATGGTCTCAATAGCCTTACTCAAGCACCCTATCTGGTATCTATTGCCGACACAGAGAGTGATCTAGGTAATTGGGAGGAGTCCCAAAAAGCGCTGGATAATCTCTATGTCATCAACGCCAAGGAATATGGTGAAAACGATTTGCGCATGTTACCTGTCCTTGATCAGCTGCTAGACTGGTATATGGACAGTTACAAAGAGCGAACGCCGAAAGGAGGTTACTCCAATTTGGTTATATCTGAACGTATTGCCGCTCGCATTTATGACGTTATCGCGACAGGCATGCCGTTGGATGATCCGCAGACACCGGATCGTTATCGTCGCCTAGGCTATTTACAGTTTTTTATTGCCAACCATATTAAACAGCACGGAGAGCCTACAGAATCTGGCCTGACTATATCTATGGCTGGTTCGACAGGAAGTCGCCGCGATGCCACCACCTCTCATCTGCACTTTCAACGTGGCAAACAGGCATTAGAAAAAGTTATTGAGTCCTTGATCGAGCAATCGGACAGTACTGAAGTCGATCACGCATTAGCTATAGCCGAACTGGGAGACTGGTATCTAATTTTTGGGCAAAGACACTCTGCAGCCGAGACCTATCAACTAGCATCTGACGTGTTGGAAACAGCAGGCAATCCAGAACAGGCGCGAGCAGAACTATTTAGCACTCCCAGGATGATCAGTTTTAGTATGGACAAAGAGGTTCAGCACAAGAACGACCCTAAAGAGTCGCAACTTGAACTATCCATGCTTATATCGCCCTATGGTGTGCCGGTCGAAATAGAGGTTGCCAACGCACCTCAAGCGCTCACTGACAAAATGCTACGCGATGTGCGCAGAGAGTTGCGCGACAAACGTTTTCGGCCCAAGTTAGTCGACGGGCTTGCCGCAGAGGCATCTCTCAGCATGATGTATGATCAACCAACACCAAAGGGTTAAAACAGCTATGGAGCCACTAAATACAACTGCAGAGCAATCTTTACTAGTTAGGCTTGCCACCGTGCTTGTGCTGGCATCATTGCTCGGAGCCTGCCAAATGCCCTCTCCAATGAGTTCATCTGGACAGTCCGTACCCTCTGGTTCATCTGGCTCGTCAGGTGGCGGTATGCCTGCGCCCCCAACGGGCGGGGCCCCTTCATCCCCAGGCGCTCCATCAGATCCTGCTGGCGGGGCCTCGTCGAGCAGCGATAGCAACGGAGATCAGCAGCAAAGCGGTGGTGGCGACTCAGGGGGTGAGGGTCAGCAGGGAGAGAGTGTAGAGGGTCTTGATGCCGAACTGGATGCCTCTTTAGAGGGTTTTGATGACAGCATGTCAAGTGGCTCATCCTCTGGTTCTGATGAAATCGATATACTCAGCCCAAGAGGGTCAACTAGAGTTACTGATAACAGTGATGAACCTTTGTTTGAGGAGGCCGATAGCGGCACCCCAGAACAGGGCAATGAAGCCATCGAACAGGCCGCGCAAAATGGGCCTGAGGGACAGGATGGCTCTGAAGGTGCCGCCAACGCATCTGCATCAGAAACCACGGGTTCCAGAGGCGGCGCACAACAACAGGCAGATGCTGCGGTGATACCTGTTCCAGACGATATCGGGGATGGTCAGGGCGACGATATTGTTCTGCGTCAAATACGCGATGCAGCAATGAAGGAAACAGATCCTGCCCTCAGGGAACGACTCTGGGATGAGTATCGACGAATAAAAGATCAATAACACAGGCCAGAAAATAGCTATTATGGAAAAGACACAGAGCATTCGAACTACGGGTACAGCGGCCTTTTTGGCTGCGCTGCTATTTGCCTCTACCATACTTGGATCGCCCCCAGCCCTGGCAGCCTTAGACAAGATAACATCCTCGACCGCTATAGCCTTAAATACACCATCTGCACCGATGGCAGAGGCGGCTCTTGTTGATGTGGGTATTGCTACGTTTAATGACGGCTTATACCTAACCGATGAGGATGATACTGTTTTCCCCGAGGTACGTTTCGCCGAGGCAATTTACTTTTCTAACCAATTAGCCAAAGTAATGGAAAAGAGCGGCGCCTGGGGCGCCATTCGAGTAATTCCAAGCACAGATGTTGTTATGGACGTTTACATCACCGGCATCATATTGCAGTCCGATGGCGAAACCATGAATTTGCAAATCACGGTTGCGGATACAAGTGGTAAAAAATGGTTCAGTAAAAAGTACCGCCATACCACTGGCAAATACGCCTATGATCGCCGCTTAAAGAGCATGGGCGATCCTTTCGAGAACTTATTTGTGCGCATTGCTAATGATGTCCTGGCCTACCGTGAAAAGCTGAACGAAAACCAGGCTATAGAACTGCGCACTATATCTGAACTGCGCTTTGCCAAAAGCTTCTCGCCCGAGGCCTTTGATGAGTACGTCACCGAAAAGCGCGACGGCACATTAGCTATTGTGCGCCTGCCTGCAGACAATGACAGCCTTCTACGGCGAGTGCGCAAGATTCGCGAGCGCGACTACCTGTACATAGATACCATGCAAGATTACTACGATGGATTTTCGCAACAGATGCATCTTGCCTACCAGGACTTTAGACGTGCCTCTCACGACTCAGTGGTAAAGGCACGTCAACTCAATAGCCAAGGCAATCGCCGAATTATTGCCGGTCTAGGATCTATCTTAGCTGGCATCTATGGTCGCTCTCAGGCTGACACTCGCATGGCTAGCGATGCCAGCACCGCCACCGCCGCGGTCGGTGGCTATATTGTAAAATCTGGCCTCGAAAAGAAACAGCAATCAGCCGTTTACAACGAGTCGGTAGCAGAGATGGGGTCGTCTTTAGAAGCCGAGATCGCCCCTCAGGTCATAGAACTTGAAGACCGCACAGTAACTCTCACAGGCACAGTCGAGGTACAATATGAGCAGTGGCAATCCCTACTCCAGAAAATATATAAACAGGAGCGTGGCACTCTATAAATTCGACCATTATGGATAATCAGTCACCCACATCTCAATCAGAACAACGGGGTAAGCAAAAGCTTATTATCATCCTGTTATTAGCCCTGGCTGCCGCTGTTATCTTGCTGTTGCCAGCTATGGTCACTGAACCCTGGATAGCCGATCCCAGTGCCTCAATCACAGCCGTGTCCAAACCGATTGTCAGCCCTTCAACGGCAGCAGAAAAAACTAAATACCGGCAGGATTCTCAGACTACGTTGGCACAGATTATTGCCGTAACAGACCGTCTAGAAAACCAGACTGTTGAACGCTGGGCAGAATTCGAATTTCGTCAGGCCAAAGCATTAATTGCTCAGGGAGACGAGCAGTACGGTTATGGCGAATACCTTGAGTCACTGACAAGTTTTCAACAATCACTAAGCCAATTAAATAGTATTGAAAAGCTTGGTCAGACCACACTAACCAAAGCACTTGCAGATGGTCTAACCGCCATTGAAAATGCCACTTCAACAGATATTCCAGTTGCCAGCGCCGCCGCCAGCCTCGCCATGGCAATAGCACCCGAAAATAACCAGTCCCAGCAACTCGAATTACGCGCCAATACTCTGCCCGAGGTCGTGAAGCTACTACAGGCGGCCGACGAGCTCTTGGCTAACAACAAGCTCAATGCCGCTGCAGACACCTATCGACGAGCATTGCGCCTAGATGGTCAACATCGCCTGGTTGCGGCGGCACTGGATTCAACCAAACAGGCCATTATTGAAAAGCGTTTTCGCAGTGCCATGAGCCTCGGCTATCGTGCCCTAGACAATGATGACTTTATCGCAGCCACTGAAGCCTTTGATAGGGCTGGCGCCATCTATACCAATCACCCCTCTGTTATTCAGGCTCTATCTCAGGTAAGTACTCGTCAATCACAGTTAACTGTAACCCGGCAGATTCAGCGAGCCGGCGACCATGAAATATCTGAACAGTGGCAACAAGCCTTAGATATCTATCAGTCTCTACTCTCCACAGACCCCTCCCTAACCACAGCCAAGGTTCGATCCATCACCGTCAAGGTACGCGCTAAATTAGATAGCCAAATTAGGGAAATGCTCTCAGATCCGCTTAAATTAGCCGTAAATGCAACCTATAAAAGAGCCCAAGACTTACTTAAAGACGCAGCTGGTATTGCCAAACCTGGGCCAGTACTGAGGCAACAGATTGCTGACCTAGACAAAGTTTTGCGCCAGTCGCAAACCCCAGTTGATGTGATACTACGATCAGATGGTGTCACCGATGTCACTGTATTTCGAGTAAAGAAATTAGGCGTCTTTGAACAGACCTCGATACTGCTGAAGCCCGGGCGCTATATTGCTGCCGGTAAGCGCGTTGGCTTTCGAGATGTAAGAGTCGAATTCATCATCAGTGGAGAAACGAGGCCAGAACCCATATTGGTGAGTTGTAGCCAAGCCATATGATCTTTGCCACCCAATGGTATGACTGGTCTGAAACCTTGGGCGCAGAGTACATCTAGTAATATGTTGTATTTGTTAGAAATAATTGAACGATGCATAAAAGCCTCTAACCAACAATGCTAGACAGAGTTCAAAAATTTAACCCACAGTTTTGCACCGCTTAGACTAAAATTGAGGTGGTACTAGATTGATAACCAATAATAAAAGCATATCTACAATACTATGTCTGATAAGAATCCACTGTTAGCAACTGACTTCACCCCCATGGACGGCAACGATACCAGAGGGGGTACTGCCCTATCTGCCGGTATGATTAGCCTAGGAGTTCTGACAGCTATTGGGATTATTATCATGACCTACCTATTTATTGCCCGTGCAGTCATCTTTCAAACAGCGCCGCCAGCGGCAGACATTAAAATAAGCGGGCTATCTTTTAATATTGGCGACAATTACCTGCTTCTGGCTGGAGACTACGATATAAAAGCTAGCGCCCCAGGCTATTATCCATTACTTGAAACCATTAACGTCAGCGATGCCCCTACCCAGGACGTAAAACTAGAACTCCAGCCACTGCCGGGCAATCTGGCAGTAACTGCAACGTTAGACGACATTAAAATTAGCATAGATAACCAACCAGCAGGCACAGTGCCGGGCACTGTTGAAGGTATTAGTCGAGGCCTGCATCAGCTCGAATTTAACAAATATCGCTATTTCCCATTGCGACAAGAAATTAATATAGATGGTCTGGGTAAAACCCAGTCTCTCGATGTTACCCTCGTGCCAGCCTGGGGGCAGATGCAATTTACCACTGTGCCAGCCGGTGCCAATCTCTATATCGATGAACGCCTAGTCGGGCAGACTCCGCTCACCACCGAGGTACTGGAAACCGGAAGCGAGCTTAAAATTGAACTTGTCGGCTATAAAACTCATGAACAGCGGGTGTGGACTAAGGCCGGGACCAGCAGCGAACAATCACCCATTAAATTAATTGTCGCCGACGGTACGCTGCAACTCAGTAGCTCGCCGAGCGGCGCCAGCGTTACCATCAATAATAAATTTATCGGCTCCACACCATTGGATGTGGCCCTAGCCCCCTTTAGCAAGCATCGCATTGAGTTATTTTTAGAAGGCTATTTAAAATCTATCCAATCGGTCAGGTTAAAGCCAGAAAAAGTCTCGACCCTAGCAGTTAGCCTAGAGCCGAATATTGGCACAATCGCTCTAACAATTAATCCAATCGATGCGCAAATTTTAGTCGACAACCGCAATCAGGGAACTGGTAGCCGAATACTGGCACTAATCGCTAAACCTCATAATATTAGTGTTCAAAAAGAAGGTTACGAGACAAAAATATTAACCGTTACGCCAAGGCCAGGCCATGAGCAGGCGCTCATTGTCAATTTACTCACCGTAGAGCAGGCCTATTGGGCCTCTCGTCCGCCAATGGTCAAAAGCTCGGTTGGCTCATCACTTAAATTATTTCGCCCTGACCACAGTTTTACTATGGGTGCACCGCGCCGCCAACCCGGACGCAGAGCCAATGAGGCAGAACGTAGCGTAAGCTTGCAAAGGCCTTTTTATCTGGCTACTAAAGAAATAAGCAATGCCGAATTTCGCCGCTGGAAGGCCAGTCATAGTAGCTCTGCGATCGGAGGCAAGTCACTAGATATGGACCTACAGCCCGTCGCCAAAGTAAGCTGGGAGGACGCAGCTGGCTTCTGCAACTGGCTGAGTAAGCGCGATGGTCTACCGCCGTTTTACCGGCTAGAGGCTGGTATGATCAATGGCTTTAACTGGGATTCACATGGTTATCGTCTGCCCACAGAAGCCGAATGGGCCTGGGCAGCAAAAATCGATGCCAATAGTAAAAGCACGACCTTTCCCTGGGTTAATGGGCTCTACCCGCCAGTGGAGATTACCGATAACTACGCCGACCAAAGCGCATCGCGATTGCTGAGCTTTACCATCGCCAATTACAATGACAAATCACCAGTTTCTGCCCCTGTGGGCAGTTTTAAACCCAACAATAAGGGTCTTTATAATATGAGTGGCAACGTCGCAGAGTGGGTAAATGATTACTATGACGTACGCCCTCGCCGCGGTGATGCAATACAGGATCCAACTGGACCAACAACAGGCACTCGATATGTGATTCGTGGGGCCAGTTGGGCACTGGGCTCTCGTACCGAGCTGCGGCTAAGTTATCGCGATGCTGGTGTCGATGGGCGTCTGGATGTAGGCTTTAGAATAGCCCGTTACGTAGATAGCCCAGGAGCCAAACCATGAAAGTATTGATAATAATCCTAATGCTTTTATCCACACAGCTTTTAGCTCAGGAATCTATAGATCCGAAGCCTGCGACCGATGAGGACTCAGCAGTCGAAAATGAGCAGCCAAAACAAGATAGCATTGAAGACAAAACGAAGGACCGCGACTTTAAACCCAGCGAGGAAATATCTGAGGACTTTGCCGTGCCCCTACCTGCAGATATTTAAAATCATTGAGTAACAGGACCAGACTATGAATACTTCAACCAACCGCGCGAGTAATGAGATGTTTTTCCAGCTGATAGCCCTATTGCTGGCCATCATAATTGTTCACACCATCTTTGTTACCGTGGTTCGTCCCAATGCCGAGAGCACTATTCGCCAGCACGCAGAAATGGTCGCCGCTGGGGAAGAATATCAGGTACCGCGCTCATTCTTTATAGTCATTAAAGACCTTGAACAGGAGGCCTGCTTTATCCTCATGTTCTGGTCGCTGGCAATTATGGGCTATAAAAGCCGCACCACTATCCGCGAACAACGTATGCTAAGCCATACCCTAGTGTCCATAGCCGAAGGCTCCAGAGTACTTCCCGATGATGCCTCCCAGCTGACCAGACCACTGCAAGCACTCCCTGAAGAACAGCGCAGCTATCTGCTGCCAAGGGCGCTACACACTGCACTTACCAGATTTCAAGTTACCGAAAGTGTGCAATTTGCTACCGAAGCGGTCGGCAGTGTTTGTGATACTGAAAATGATCGCCTCGATTCCGAGTTATCTATGGTGCGCTACATTACCTGGGCAATTCCATCGATAGGCTTTATAGGTACAGTGCGGGGTATTGGCGCTGCTTTGGGTCAGGCCCACGAAGCCATTGCTGGCAATATTGCCGGAGTGACCAGCAGCCTAGGCGTTGCCTTTAACTCTACTTTTATCGCCCTGTTAATCAGCATGGTAGTAATGTTCTTTATGCACCAGCTACAGCTCTCTCAGGAGCGACTGGTGCTCGACTCACAGTCCTACTGTGAGAATAATTTACTGCGTTTTTTAAAAGCGAAGTAACCCATGACTCTGGCCATCTTGGAATTAAACGACCAAGCCTTGGTGATTCAATCTCAGGACGGTCAGTCCTTCACTGAACCCGGCTTCGCCCAGCTAACGGCCACTGGAATTGAAAGCGGCGATAACGCTCGAGCGACAGCCTGGCTAAAACCCCAAACGAGCTACAATCAATATTGGCGGCAACTCAATCAGCTACCACTGCCAAAAAAACAACAGTGGGCCCGCCATCATGGCGATATAGCCTATAGCCAAATCAAGCATATGCTCGATAAGGTCGGTTCACCGAGTAATCTTATTCTGGCCGTACCTGGCTGTTTCACCGATGACCAACTGGCATTGATACTAGGGTTGGCCCAAGCCATTCCGGTACAAGTGGATGGCGTTATAGACAGTGCCTTGGCTATCGGTCTGCAGGTAGAACAACCAACTCTTTTAGTCGACCTACAGCTCCAGCAATCGGTAGTCAGTCTGATTAAAAATACCGCTGATACGACCAGGGTTAGCGCTCAGGAAGTGATACCAGATCTAGGTGCCATGCATCTGTATAACGGAGTGTCTCGGCATATCAGTGATCGCTTAATCTCTGACTACCGCCATGACCCACTCCATACCTCAGAGGGCGAACAGGCTATCTATGACAACCTACCGAAATGGTTACTACAGCTAAACTGGGAAACTGAGATTTCGGTCAGCCTGCCCTCTCCCCGCGGGGAACTGCCAGTGACGTTGCGCAACAACGACATCAGAAAAATTTTTGAACAGCGGCTAGCTGGCCTGGATGCCATCATTGCAAAATATCCCAGTGCTCAGGTTAGCTTTGCCCACAGCGCCAGACTACTACCAGCCCTGCTTCCGAGATTTTCCAGATCTAAGGTAATGGCAAAGACTGCAGCCGTCGACAATTGCCTGGTAGCTGAACAGCAAATAGTCGACAGTAGTAGCACATTGCATCGAATTACTCGTTTAACTACCGCTAACGAAGAAAATAAAAAAGCACCGCCCAAACAACGTTGTGCAACCCATTTGCTTTATAAAAATTACGCATGGCCTCTTAATCGTCCCCTGAGTATTTTTATTGCGGACAGCGGCCTAATAATCACCAAAGGCATCAATAATAGAGCCGATGTTGTCACTGTGATCGAAAACCAAGAAGTGCGGGTAATACATCAGTCAACAGCCATCGATGGCAATATATCCAATCAGTGCGAACCGGGCAGTGAGATTATGATTGCTGGCCACAGCCTCACATTGATCGAGGTGAGCAATGCCTAAAAAGCGCCGCAATATAGCCTTTAGCTTATCCTTTTTAGATATTATGGCCTGTGGCTTTGGCGCAGTTACCCTGCTATTTTTAATTCTTCGTCACAATGCCACCGAGATCCAAACCCCAGATGTACGGCTGTCTGCGGAAGTTGAATTACTGCAGATGGATATTCGGCAGGCCGAGGCCGAAAAAACTCAATTGCTAAATAGCCTCGACCAAATCACCTCAGAATTAGTCGAGGCTCAGGGTCTTTCCGATCGTGTCCTTACCGATCTGCAAGAAACTGAAGAAAGTATTCAAGCAGACCCCAATGATCTAGACAAACTGCGCCGCCAAGTCGAACAGCTCGAAGATGAAACCGCTCAGATGGAGGAAGTTGAGTTCGGCGATAAGGTCCGCGAGTTTCTCGGTGATGGTAACCGCCAATACCTTACCGGCCTGAAACTAGGAGGTGAACGGGTACTGATTTTAGTCGATGGCTCCGCCAGCATGCTCGCCGATACAGTGGTCAATGCATTGCGTCGCCGCAATATGAATGATCAACAGAAGCAACAGTCGCCAAAATGGCAGTGGACCCTGCGTACCGTCGAATGGCTGGTCGCTCAGCTGCCGGCTAGTAGTCGCTTTCAAATTTATATCTTTAATACCAAGGCCCAGGCGGCTATCGAAGATACCGAAGGCGAATGGCTTGATGCCGCTGACTCTCTGGCCATGGAAGATGCCATAGCAGGGCTTAGGGAATATTCTCCAGGCTCCGGTACTAGCTTGACCAATGGTTTTGGCGCTATCGCAGATTTTGAAAATCGGCCAGACAATGTATTTTTACTGACCGATGGCCTGCCGACACAGGGTAAAAACCCACCGCGAAAATATATGGTGACTGGTCAACAACGGCGCAAACACTTTTTAGCCGCCGTCAAAGAATTCCCTCGCGGTGTACCTCTCAACACTATTTTATTTCCCATGGAAGGTGATCCCGAAGCCGCTGCGTTATTTTGGCAGACCGCATTGGATACCAATGGCGCCTTTATCGCACCATCGAGAGACTGGCCATGAGAAAGCAGCGCCGCGAACTACAAGAAGCGAGTATCTCCTTTTTGGACGTCATTAGCTGTGGTTTTGGCGCTATTGTATTGCTATTGGTTATTGCTCGGGTCGGCGACCCCTCCGCTTTAGAAGAGGCCGAGAATCAATTAATGGGCTCAGTAAAAGACTATCAAGAGCGCCTATTTGAGATACGTGGCGAATCAGTGGTGCTGGATGAGCGTTTAAAATCTCGTAAACAGCAGCTGTCGGAATTAACCGAACGTGTGGCGCGACTGAAAGCAAAACTTGCCAGTGTTGCTAAACAATCTAGCCAGTTATCACAGTCACAGTCTCGGGAAAAAGAACAGTTACAGCTTGTCCTACAGGTGCTCTCAGAGGAGATGGAGCGTTTACTTGGGCCTGAATTTGAACAGAACAATCAGCTAGTTGGCGGGATTCCTGCCGACAGTGATTATATTATTTTTGTCATTGATACCTCCGGAAGCATGCAGGTCGCCGCCTGGGAGAAAGTCAAAAAAGAGATGCTCAATATTTTAGATATCTATCCAGAGGTTAAAGGCATTCAGGTGCTCAATGATATGGGCCAATACATGTTTAACAATCAGCGCAAACAGTGGATTGCCGATAGTCCACAAACGCGTAAAAACATTATCACTAAACTGGCGACCTGGGCGCCGTTCAGTAACTCTAGTCCAGTAGAAGGTATCAACACCGCAATCCAGACGTTTTATAAACCGGGACGCAAGATCAGTATTTATACTCTTGGTGATGACTATCAGGGGCGTTCAATACGTAATGTGGTTAATGCGGTAGATAAACTTAATAAAGCCAACCGTTCAACTGAGCGCCTAGTGCGTATTCACGCCATCGGCTTTCCGGTTCATTTCCCACCCGGGGGCACTCCCAGTGCATCGGCGATCAAATTTGCAGCGCTAATGCGCGAACTTAGCTACAACAATGGGGGAACCTTTATCGGCTTAAACGGCCTCAATTAAAGGGTAATAAATTATGTTTACAATAAAAATGAAAATGTTCGCCACAGTTTTAAGTCTTATTGTATTGTCGGGCTGTAGTTCCTCTGCCTCGGTACAACTGACCAATGACTTTCCTCAGGTATTAGCAAAACCAAAACCGCTGAGTGCGGCAATTGTTTTTGAGCCCAGTTTCTCTAACTATGTGGCTCGACCCAATGAAAAAACAGAAATAGATATTGGCTCAGCTCAGGTACGACTATTACGCAATGCCTTTGCCGGTTTATTTAGTAACTTAGAATTTGTTGCCAGTAGAGAAGAAATTACCCTAGATAGGGCCCTGGTGATTATCCCCTCGATTCGAGAAGTGCAGGTCTCCGTACCCTCAGACAACTATCTCAACGTTTTTGAAGTATGGATAAAATACAACCTCGATCTAGAAACGACAGATGGTGATCCGATAGACAGCTGGTTTATGCCCGCCTATGGCAAAACTCCAGATGCCTTTATGGCATCCAAGAGTGCGGCTATCGGAGAGGCTGCAATTATTGCTCTGCGCGATGCTGGCGCTAAATTGATACTGGACTTTTACCGTATTCCAACGGTCAACAATTGGGCTATCGAAGAGCGGCGCAAGGCTAGGCAGGCCAATATTAGGGAGGTGTCACCATGAAACTTTCTAGGCTACTTTTACTGTTACTTACCACGATTATTATCGCTGGTTGCTCAGCGACCACTACCATTGACGAGTATCGACCCACAGGTGAGGCTATTGCTCTTAACGAGGATGACCGGATCGTTCTGTTGGGCCGCAGAGATGCTGGTCACTATGAAACAGACCGTGAGTTTATTAGCTGCGTGGGCGAGAAAATGAAGGGTGGCGATATTAGAGTACTTCCCGAGCAAGAATTTATCGATGCTATCTACCCATGGTTTGAGCCGCGCACAGCACCCAAGGGCTTGCTGCGACTTAAACGACTGATGCAAGACGGTAGTATAAAAGACGAGGTTAACAAGCTCTCTATACGCTATCTGGTGTGGCTTGACGGCTCCACAGAGACACTGGATTCTGGTGGCTCTATGAGCTGTGCTATAGGCCCCGGAGGCGGCGGTTGCTTCGGCTTTGCCCAATGGGACAAACTATCGGTATACGAAGCTATTGTTTGGGATCTACAGGACCTCACCGAAAAAGGCCGTCTGAGAGTCGACTCCGAAGGCACCTCTTATTTGATTGGCGCGGTAGCACCTATTCCATTTTTAACGCCGGTAAAGAGTGATGCCTGTGCAAGTCTTGGCAATCAGCTAAAAGGCTTTTTCACCGTGCAGTCCAATGCTGAACAATAGGTCTACAACCATGTCCTTTATGCGTCTCAGTCTAGGATCAATGCTTTTTGCCAGCACCCTGGTACTTTGTAATCCAACGGCATGGAGCGCAGTCAGCGGTGCCGATATTTATAAAGAGGTACTGGAAGGAACCGACATCTATGATGACCCAAAACTAGATGCCTATATTAAAAAGCTGGGTAACGAAATTATTGCTGTGTCTGAAATGGCCGGCGAAGAATTTACCTTTACACTACTCGACTCGCCCGACCTCAATGCATTTGCCACCAGAGACAATTATATCTACGTCAACCGCGGCCTTCTAAACTATGTTAGCAATGAGGCCCAGTTGGTCTCGGTGCTGGCTCATGAGGTCGGCCATATAACCCGCGACCATGTCACCGGCCAAGAGGCCCAGGCTACCGGCGCGCAGATACTATCAACCATAGCCGCCGTGCTGTCGGGCAGTAACGAGGTCTATGAGGCCGGAATGGCCTATGCTAATTCTCTTATTCGCGGTCATGGCCGCCGCAACGAACTAGAAGCCGATGAAGCTGGCGCAGAATATATGGCCAAACTCGGTTATGCGCCCAACGAAATGATCAGCATGCTATCGATTATGAAAGACTATGAAACCTTGCAAAAAGATCGCGCCAAAGCCAAGGGCGCGTCCAAGCAGACCTATCATGGTATTTTTTCTAGTCACCCGCGCAACGACAGTCGCCTGCGCACAGTTGTCACTAAAGCCAATGCCATAAAGTCCAGTGAAACTCGCGACAACGGGGCCAGTCGCTACCGTCAATTAACCGATGGATTAATCTGGGGTGAAAACTTTCTGGCCAAAGAAAAAAAGTCTGAACGCTTCTCAAATATGAGCCTGAGAGTCCGCTTCGACTTTCCCAAAGGCTGGGTACAAAACCCCAATCCAAGCCCTTCCCTCGCCAGCGCCACACCAGAGAATAAAACTGCTGTCTTAAAAATGCGTGCCATGCCGCGCACCTCTCAAAATCCAGAAGAATATCTTTACAACTACTTGAAGGTGTCACAATTAAAGGATGGTAAAGCCATAGCCCCATCTCGGCTCAAGGGGTTTACCGGCATTTTGCCCGGTGGAGAAGATGATCCTGATAGCCGTATAGCCGTGATCTATTACAAACTTAATGCCTATATCTTCAGCGGCGAAATTACCCAAACAGACCCACAAGCTAAAGCAGCATTAGCTGACAATAAAGCCTCTGACCAAACAGGTGACACAGATACCCAAACCTCAGTAGCTACCTTCGCTGATATCGACAAACAATTCGTAGCATCCATAAAAACCTTTCGTCCTATCTCTAGCCGCGAAATTGCCGGACAAAAGCCGAAGACTGTGCACTATGTCAAAGCCACCAACGCTACCACCTTTGACAAGCTAAACAAGGCCCTTAATCTCAACGCAGTCGATCGCGAAGATCTGCGTATAATCAACGGCCACTATCCCAGCGGCGAGCCCAAGGCCGGAGACTGGATTAAGATATTTAAACAGTAGCGAGCCAATTAATATGTCCCAGCCCCCCCAGCGTCTTTTCACAGTTCTACTGCTATTAGCCGTACTTGGCTCAAGCCTCTATTGGTTGCTCCTAGATGCAGACGCCCCAAACGGTCAAGACTGGGATGTTAACCGCCAGAATCTACCCGATATAGAGGTCCTGCAGCAACGTATTAACAGCAGGTTATTTAATGATGAGGGTGTTGCCACTGAAGGCATGGGCGCCGATATCGATGCTATTATGGATACCTCGTCTATGGAAGCTAAGCTGGCTGGCCTAACCAAACACGTCACCACCACCAGACAGCCAACAGAGACTGAACTGGCTGCTTTTTACGAGCAGCACAAATCACAGTATCGTGAATCATCTCGGTTTAGCTTTAAACAGGTCATCTTTTCTAGGTCCAAACATGGTGGGCAGGCCACATTAAAAGCCAGCCAGGCCCTGGAGCATTATTTACAGCAGGGGGTAATTCCACAGGGCGACCAATCCCAATTAGCCGAACGCTACTTTTCAGCAACTTCTACCAGAGTCGACAATGAATTCGGTAACAACTTTGGGCAAAAACTTTTTAACTTGGTTAAAGATGGTGATTTACCCTGTTGGACTGGCCCCATTACCTCTAATCATGGTGTGCATCTAGTATGTATAGACAATGCCATTGTGGGTGCAGTCCCCGAACTGACTGATGTGCGCTCACAGGTGATAAACGATTGGCGATTTAGTGTTTCTAAAATGGATTAGCCGCCTACTAGACATTGATTAGCCTGCGCTCGCAATATTACCTATGCAAATTGAGGTCTAACGCAATTGCAAGTTTTACCGATAAACCAGAAACATGACAGTGCAATAAAAAGAACCCAACTATGACCCTGAGTTCGACCCACTGTGGTGAATTTTATGGTGGAGCTAACCTCTGTTACAACGTCTCCTGAGACGATCTATAGCAAGTTATCACAATGACTCAAGGCGGTCATGCTACCCCATCAACTCAGCAAAGAACTTTTTCAAACCCTCAGCTCCAGACTGTTCCCAAGTCTTAAGCGCCGCAGTACCCACAATCGCTAGATCTGCAGTGCCGCGCAAAAAGTCCATGTCCGCTTTACTGGTGATACCAAATCCAACGCCAACCGGCACATTGGTATGCTCGCGACAGCGATCAATCAGCGAAACAACATCATCATCCATACTGGTTTTCGAGCCAGTCACGCCCTTTCGCGCAACCGCATAAACCATACCGCGACTCGCCGCACCCAGCTGAGCTAACCGCTTGTCACTACTCGTTGGCGTCATTAGGATAACTGGCTCAACGCCTGCCTCAGCAGAGAGTCTGTGCAACTTGTCAGATTCTTCAATCGGCAGATCTGGTAGAATATAACCAACTCCACCGGCTGCTTTTAGGCGCTTAACAAACACATCCTCGCCCATTTTAAAAACTGTATTGTAGTAGCCCATCATCAATACTTTAAACGAGAAGCGCTTGCTGGCCTGAGCCATAAACTCAAAACACTGCTCAACCGTAGTGCCCGCTTTCAATGACTGCTCATTGGCGCGCACAAATAGTGGGCCGTCAGCGCTGGGCTCAGAGAATGGAAACTGTAATTCAACCAGATCAACTCCAGCCTCCTCCATAATTTCCAGTTCTTGCATATTGGCTTCAAAGGAAGGGTAGCCACAGACTACGTGAGCCATCACCAGCAGATCTTTGTGCTGTTTACGCTCGCTTATAAAAGTCTCAAGACCCATTAGTTTCTCTCCGCGCGGTACTGATCAGCCTTGCCTTCAATGAACGACTTCCACTTAGCATCGTCCAGCGCATCAGCAATGGTAAAGATATCTTTGTCGCCGCGACCGGACATATTGACCAGTACAATTTCATCCTTGGCCATAGTAGCAGCCTCTTTTAGCGCAACAACAAAACCATGGGTACTCTCTAGAGCCGGAATAAGGCCCTCAGTACGCATGGTTAATTTTAGAGTCTCTTTTACTTCGCTATCTGTCGCCGCCTCAAAGCGCACCTTCCCCTGATCATGCAGGTGAGAGAAAATCGGATTAACCCCAATATAATCTAGCCCAGCGGCAACTGAATGGGTTTCATTCATATTACCTTCATCGTTTTGCAAAAAGTACGTTTTGTAACCCTGAGCCACGCCCACACTTGCGTCATCATAGGCCAGACGAGCAGAGTGCATATAGGAGCCAACACCTTCACCACCGGCCTCACAGCCAATCAGTTCGATATTGGGCTCGTCAAAAAACCCTTGGAAAAGACCCATAGCATTAGAGCCGCCACCAACACAGGCATAGACCCGATTGGGCAGGCGTCCTGTCTGAGCCAAAATCTGTTCGCGGGCTTCCAGACCGATAATCGACTGGAACCAGCTCACCATTTCCGGGAAAGGGTGAGGGCCACAGGCTGTACCCAAAATATAATGGGTGTCGGCCATATTGGTGACCCAGTCGCGCATACATTCATTTACCGCATCCTTGAGGGTCTTTTGACCATCTTCAACCGCAATTACCTCGGCGCCAAGATTTTCCATCCAAAATACGTTGGGCCGCTGACGGGCAACATCCACCGCACCCATATAAATCTTACAGTCAAAACCAAACTTGGCAGCCATAGTGGCAGTCGCAAACCCGTGCTGTCCGGCACCGGTTTCAGCGATCACACGCTTCTTGCCCAGACGCTTGGTCAATAGCCCCTGACCCATCACATTGTTCACCTTGTGCGAACCTGTGTGATTGAGGTCATCGCGCTTCACATAGATCTGAGCACCCCCAAGTTCGCGACTGAGGTTTTCCAAATAGGTCACTGGGGTTGGCCGGCCCGAATAGTTTTGCAGCAGCGAAACGTATTCCTGCCAAAATTTTGGATCGGCCTTACATTCACGGAAGCACAGTAGCAATTCTTCTATCGTTGCATGCAAAATCTCAGGCAGAAAAACGCCGCCATATTCTCCGTAATAGCCCTCACGGCCGTCGGAGAAGTCAAAAATATCCATGATTAGCCTCGATAGGTTGCAACCGGCCCTAAGTGGGAGGCCGCTTTTTGAGTGAAATAAATTAAAGCGCGTATATTAAACAAGTCCTAGGTCGCGCACAATCAAGAGTTTTTACGGATGTATAGCGTGACCGGTTTATTGATCAGGGTCAGACATTAAGCCTAGGCCTTAATCTGCCTATGTCAGAGCCTTTTATTCACAAGTTTTTCAACCACTTATAAACCGAAAATAGTGCTAACAACGTAAAAAAACACAATATATAGTGCATTAGGGCTTGCAAGACACAGGATGTAGGATAAACTCTGCGTTGCTCTCCTAAAATAAAAAGCTCTAGATAGCTGGAGGAGAAGCCATAAACACTATTCGCAAATACATAAAAAAGCCCCGGCAGCCGCAGTCGGCAGGGCTGATAATGATAAAAAGGTCCGTCAATGAGCAGTGCACCTAAATTAAAAACAGTAAAAGCCGTGAAGACAAATCCAGAAATTCAGATGCAGGACGCCTCGCTAGATATTTGGGACAAAAAATATCGCCTCAAGGATAAAGAAGATCAGCCAGTCGACTTAGATATAGACGCGACTTATGCGCGTGTTGCCAAGGCACTGTCCGATGTAGAGAGCAAAGCCAAGCGCGCAGAGTGGAGCGAAAAGTTTGTTTGGGCTCTCAAACATGGTGCTATTCCCGCAGGCCGAATTATATCTAACGCCGGTGCACAGGCCTACAAGCCCGCTACTTCTACAATCAACTGTACCGTGTCTGGTATTGTTCCCGACTCTATGCAGGGTATTTTAGAGCGTAATCTTGAAGCCGGCCTCACATTGAAAGCCGGCTGCGGTATCGGCTACGAATTCTCGACTCTGCGCCCTAAGGGTGCCTATGTTTCTGGTGCCGGCGCCTATACCTCTGGTCCTCTGTCATTCATGGATATCTACGATAAGATGTGTTTTACCGTGTCGTCTGCCGGTGGCCGTCGTGGGGCCCAGATGGCAACTTTTGATGTCAGCCATCCAGATGTATTTGATTTCGTCCGCGCCAAACGCGAGGATGGACGCCTGCGTCAGTTCAATCTGTCACTGCTGATCACCGAAGAATTTATTGAAGCGGTCCGCGCTGATGATAGCTGGGATCTAACCTTTCCGATCAGCGCCAAAGAGATCGAAGGCGGACTCGACCTCAAAGCCGACAATGTGGTTTGGAAACCCTTTCCTACTACAGAAAACTACATCAGTAATGACGAGGGTCTGGTTGCCTGTCGCATCTACGAGACCATCCGTGCCCAGAAACTCTGGAATGCCATTATGTCGTCTACATACGACTATGCTGAGCCAGGCTTTATTCTGATCGATCAGGTTAACAAAAATAATAATAACTGGTTCTGCGAAGATATCCGTGCCACTAACCCCTGTGGCGAACAGCCACTGCCGCCCTACGGCAGCTGCTTGTTGGGCTCAGTAAACCTGACCAAATTTGTGCGCAACCCATTCACCGCAGATGCTTTTTTTGACTGGGATGAGTACGCTGAAGTGGTTGAGGTGTTTACTCGCATGCTGGATAACGTCGTCGAAATCAATGGCCTGCCCCTGGATGGTCAGCGTAAAGAGATAGAATACAAACGTCGACATGGCATGGGCTTCCTTGGCCTGGGGTCAACCATCACTATGCTATGCATGAAGTACGGTGAACAGGACTCATTAGAATTCACTGAGCGCGTTGCTCGCGATATGGCCGTTTCTGGTCTCAAAGCAGGTCTTGACCTAGCGCGGGAAAAAGGTCCTGCGCCAATTATGGAAGACGAGTTTGAAGTCACCGCGGCCATGCTTTTTAAACAGCCTGACCTAGCCAAAGACGGCATAAAAGTTGGCGACAAACTTAAGGGTAAGGTACTGCTAGCCAAGTACAGCCGCTATATGCAGAATATTGCGACCGTAGCGCCTGAGTTAATGGAGTCGCTGATTGAAGAGGGCTGTCGATTCAGCCACCACTCATCTATAGCACCCACAGGTACTATTTCATTGTCACTGGCTAATAATGTGAGTAATGGCATTGAACCGAGCTTCGCCCATCACTACTCGCGCAACGTTATTCGAGAAGGCAAAAAGTCTAAAGAGAAGGTAGATGTTTTCTCGTACGAACTGCTGGCCTACCGCACACTGGTTAATGAAAATGCCATGCCTTACGGAACCTCAGAGGAAGAGGCACTGCCCGACTACTTTATGAGTTCTGAGAACATTGTGCCTCGAGCCCATGTTGATATTCAGGCCGCCGCACAAAAATGGGTAGATTCTTCAATTTCCAAAACAATCAATGTTCCCACTGACTGCGATTACGAGGACTTTAAAGACATCTATCTCTACGCTGCTGAAAAAGGTCTCAAGGGCTGCACCACTTTCCGCTTTAACCCAGAGGCGTTCCAAGGTGTACTAGTGACCGAGAAAGATCTTGAGAACACCACCTACAGCTTTACTCTGGAAGACGGTTCAACGGTTGAATTTAAAGGCAACGAAGAAGTTGAGTACGATGGTGAAACCCATACGGCTGCCAACCTGTTTGATGCACTGAAAGAAGGTTACTACGGTAAATTCTGATCCATACAATTAAAGCCGTAGAACGCTAAGAGGAAAAAAATGAACAAAAAGATTTCACAAAAAATTGTGTCTTACAAAGTAAGCACAGAAGAGCAGAGCCAAGAGGCCAGCGCTAAAGAAGCAGAGTCTAATATTATTCAGATGCACGAAAAAGTCTCGCGCCCTGAAGAACTTGCTGGCAGCACCTATAAAATCAAGACGCCAATGTCTGATCATGCGCTGTACCTAACCATCAATGATATTGTTTTGAATCAGGGCACAGACCATGAACTGCGCCGCCCCTTCGAAGTATTTATCAACTCGAAAAACATGGACCACTTCCAATGGATTGTTGCACTGACAAGAGTTCTGTCAGCAGTATTCCGCAAAGGCGGCGACTGCACATTTCTAGTCGAAGAAATGAAGGCAGTATTTGATCCACAGGGTGGTTATTTTAAGCCCGGTGGCAAATTTATGCCGTCGC
>Ga0233426_10000389_pt1 | contig 47886 bp, 47 predicted proteins | sample SI_118_April2016_6_FD_179875 | JGI IMG/M metagenome (GOLD analysis project Ga0233426, IMG submission 179875) | Seawater microbial communities from Saanich Inlet, British Columbia, Canada - SI_118_April2016_10_MG | ecosystem: Environmental > Aquatic > Marine > Inlet | place: Canada: British... | reverse complement strand
TCGCCAGAAAAGCTCGCGCTAGATCGTAGGTTTTGTGCCGTTATCGACCCCTCTGCACCACTGATTTCCGCATCATTTACAGTGATTTCTCGCTGTCCGAGCGTATCGTCCACATCAATGGTGAAAGCCAGTTTTTGGTTTGGCTGCAAGCCTGTGATATCAATCGCTAGCTGTGTATCGCCGTCTGTAACTGGGCTGGTTTTGGTCACGGCGCCAATGCCTGAGGTTAGTTCAAAGGGTTGGAATACTTCGACCCCAGCGCCTTGGTCTGTAACATCAAAGACCAATCCGCCTGCGGAGTTTTTCAGGTCAATCCGTAGCGTTGCGGCGGGCAGGCTGCCCGTGCCCGTGTTTTGGAACGTGAAGCGGTCTTTGGGGGCGCCTTCGTCAAAGGTTACGATCAGGTCTGCTGCGGCTGTAGTTGCGCAAAAGAGCGCTGCGGTTGCGAAAAGATATGGTTTCATTCGGTGTTTCTCCTGTGATCTTTGTACAGGTAGAGCGCGGATGCGAACCAACAAGTTTTAACGGCCACTTGGGCTCTCTTTTGGGGATAATTTCCGACGACCTGCGATCTTAAAACGATCTGCTGTGCCGTAGTCTTTCACGGCCACGCCTGCTGTGAAATCACCAAACATCGGCCCGTGTTTGAATAGGTGCCCTGAACAGCCGCCCGCCAATAGGACGTTCTCGTGTTGGGGGTGCCAGTCCACGATGAAATGCGTGTCCGGCGTGAGGATGACTTGGTTGAATTTGCTGTCCACAACGCGCTGTCCTTCTAGGCCGGGCAGGCGGTGGCGGATGTATTGGCGGGTTTTGGCGAGTGATTGTTTTTCGATCAAGCGTTCGTCGTTGTTGATATCAATCGGTGTGTTGGGGATCACAACCGCGGCTTTGACGCCTGAACCTTCGGAAGATGGAATGCCAAACGAGCCCTGGCCGTGGTCGATCCAGCAGGGCATGTTTTCCATGTCGTACTGATCCGAACCATCGGGCGTAGAGGTGTAAAGTACGTTGATGCCCATGATCGTAGTGATTGGCTTGATGGTTTTTGGGAACATTTCCGACATCCACGCGCCTGTGGACACGATGATGACGTCTGCTTCTAGGGGTTTGCCATCCAGCATGGGGCGTTCAGTTGCGTCTGTGGTGACGATGCCACGTTTGACGATGCCGCCTTCTTTTCTGAACAAATCGAGCGTGGTGATTACGCAGCGGTGCGCCATCAATAGCCCTGCTTCAGGCTCAAACAAAGCATAGTCAATTTCATCCACTTTGAACTGCGGGAACCGTTGTTGGATGTCTTGCTTTGAGAATTTGTAATATGGGACGCCGACCCGGTCGAAGGTTTCAGAGGTCGCATCTTCCCAATCGCAGTGGCCTTTGGTGGCTAGGATCAGGGCGCCACATTCGTACATGAGGTTTTGACCCGTTTCGGCCTGTAATTCTAACCAACGTGTACGGCTTTCCCGTGCCCAGCGAGTATAAAATTCGTCGCGCCCAGAAATGGCGCGGATGACGCGATTGTAATCAGAGGACGCGGCGCGTGGGTGGCCTGGTTCCCAACGGTCGATCAACGTCACCTGTTCGCCGCGGCGCTGTAAATGTAGTGCAGTCATGGAACCGGCTATTCCGCCGCCGACTACAACTACGTTTCGCGAATTTCGGTTTGTCTGTCGGGTTCGTTGCAACGCTCATCTACTCCTGAAAGAGTGTGTGTTTCGCGAAACGCACACATTTCGAAGTTTTCGCGAAACACTTAATGATGTTAGGCTTTGCCATCAGAAAATCCTTGCGGAAACTGTATTTATGGATACGGTATACAGAATACAGTTTGATAGCAAGGACTGTAGAACAGGGAGAATAATGTGGCTAATCAAGAGTTTAAGTTGCCAGAAGGCACGCATACGGTTGTTATGGGCCTTGCGGATATGTGTGGAATCATGCGGGGGAAACGCATTCCAGCAACCCATTGGGATAGTATCTGTAAGAATGGTAACGCTTATTCGATGGCACTTTTTGCGATCGATATGACCTGCGATGTCTGGGACACGCCTTATGTGAACTTTGAAAACGGGTACCCTGATTTCCATATGTTCCCGATGACACAGCCGGTCGAGTTGCCTTGGGAGCCAGGCGTTGCGATGTGTATGGCGCGTTCTGAGGCAATGGATCATAGCGAGTTGCCCATTGATCCGCGCAATGTTTTGAAGCGTCAGTTAGAACGTGCAGCGGCACTGGGATATGAAGTGCAGGTTGGAACAGAGTTGGAGTTTTATCTGCTCGATCCAGAAACGAACCTGCCAAAAGATAAAGGGATCGGTGTGTACGGCCTTGATCGTGCGGCGGAGCTGGAGCATGTGCTTGGGCCAATCCGCCATCTGATCAACGAATATGGGATACCGATTGAACAATCGAACCCTGAATATGCCGCTGGTCAAGTAGAGGTAAACATTCGCTACGGCGAGGCGATGTTATCTGCGGATCGTACGGTTGAATTCCGCACATTGGTAAAACAATTGGCTGCGGCGCACGGTTACAAAGCGACCTTCATGGCGAAGCCTTTCTTGGAGGAAAGCGGCAACGGGTTTCACACGCATTATTCACTGTGGAAAGACGGCAAGAATGTTTTTGCTGATGGTGGAAAGCTGAGCAAAGCTGGACAGCATTTTGTTGGTGGATTGCAGAAACGGATGGCGGAAACCTCTGTTTTAGGTTCGCCAACAGTGAATGGTTATCGCCGTCGCCAGCCCTATACTTTCTGTCCGATTAACAACGCGTGGGGATTGGATAATCGCACAGTTGGTTTGCGCGTGATCCAAGGATCAGATGCATCTACCCGCATTGAAAAGCGCGATGCAGGCGCAGATGCGAACCCGTATTTGTTGCTGGCAGCGGATATCGCAGCGGGCTTGGACGGTATTGAACAGAGCATCGAGCCTGATGAGTGTGAGTTGGGCAATGCGTATGAATCTGAACGGGCGCAGCCGCTCCCTGCGGGTTTGGACGCCGCGATTGAGCTGGCGCGCGGGTCTGATTGGCTGAAAGAGCTGATGGGCGAAACGCAGTGGGAAATCTATTGCCAGATGTGCGAGCGCGAGTTGGGCTTTTACAACGACTTTATCAACAACCAGGTCACACAATTAGAGCGTGATCGTTACATGGGTAACTTCTGATGAAACTGGCCCGCGTAACAGGAACTGTCGTAGCGACAGCAAAAGACGCGCAGCTTGTGGGGGCGACCTTGCTGGTGTGTGACATCATTGATGGCGCGGGCAAAGTTGTAACACCCGCCGAAGTGGCCGCCGATACGGTGGGCGCTGGCGTTGGTGACACGGTGTTAATGACAACTGGTTCAGCGGCTCGTATGGCAGCTGGAACATCGGGTGCGCCCATAAATGCAGCAATTATCGCGGTGGTGGATCAAGTCACCCTCGCAAAATAACTCAAATAACAACCTCTTAAGGAGAGAACTCATGGCGAAACCAGCAGCGGGCCAAACAGCCCTTGGTATGATCGAAACACGTGGCCTTGTCGCGTCTATCGAAGCGGCAGATGCGATGGTCAAAGCAGCCAGCGTTGCAATTGTTGCACAAACAAAAGCAGGCGGCGGTTTGGTGACCACGCTTGTACGTGGCGAAGTTGGTGCGGTTAAAGCCGCAACAGATGCGGGCGCGACAGCTGCAAACAAAATCGGCGAAGTTGTGTCTGTGCACGTGATCGCACGCCCACACGACGAGCTGGAAGCCATTCTTGAAGGCATCGCTGGTTAAATTGTTCTAGCTGGCGAAGGGAAGTATCCATGACCAATGCGTTTGCAGAATTTGCTGATGCGGCGTCTAAATCGTCTGTGTCCAAACAACCAAGCAGCGTGCCGTCCTATGATCGCGTGTCGGTTCTGGGTGGCGGCGAAGATGCGCGGCTGATTGCGGCGTTGTGTTTGGCTGAAGGCGCGAATGTTTCGCTGTTTTCGGCGTACGGGACGGAGCTGGAGGCTATGCGTTCCTCCAGCGGTGTGTCGTTGCGCGGCGCTGGGCCTGTTGGCACGTATCAGGTTGATCGTGCGAGCAATGCGATCCAAACGACAGCGGAATTGGATGCGTCTGTGAAAGATGCAGATGTGATTTTCCTGACGGGCCCTGTGCACAAGCAACGAACCTATGCGATGGTTTTGGCCGATCATCTGTCTGATGGGCAGGTGCTGGTTTTGGCCCCTGGTCGATCCCTTGGCGCGTTAGAAACTGCTTGGTTTTTGCGCATTGGTGGTTGCACCGCAGACGTGACAATCGTTGAGGCGCAAGGTCTGCCGTATTTTGTACGGGCCGAGGGCGCGGTTTTGAACCTTACGCCTTGTGGGCCTGTTGCCGCAGCGACGTTACCAAGTGGGCGTCGCAACGTGTTGGCTGGTTTGGCACGGTATTTGCCGAATTTAGATGCGAAGGACAGTGTTCTGGCATCCGGGTTTGCTGATGGTTCCGCGTTGGTCGAATTTCCTGCATTATTGATGAGCGGCCCTGCGCTTGGCTCAGGTGCAGTGCCTGTTCCGATGGGTGGAATGCCGTTGGCAGACAATCAGAATTTTGCGGCGCTGATCGGTGATGAGCAGCGCAATTTGATTGAACAATTGGCAGCAGAGCGCACGTCGGTGGCTAAGGCCTTTGGGGTGCGTGGACTGGCGGATGCAGATGCGTTGATCGAAATCCATGCGGGTGTTGTGAAGGGGGCGGCCACGCGGCCTGTCCCTGATCAAGATGGCGCGAAGGCCTTGTTGCGCGATGGGACTATTGGATCGCTGGTGCCGCTGATGTCGGCGGCTAAAATGGCGGGAATTGATCTGCCTGTAACGCAAGCGATGATTACTTTGGCAAGTGCTGTACTAGGGGCTGATGTAGCCGCTGCGGGGCGACGGCTTGATACAATCGGCATCACGACAACGGACATAGATACAGCGCGTTCCGCGATGGACGCTATTGCGACGGGACGGACATAATATGGATGCTGATCTGAAATCCATCGCGGCTGCACGCCGATCTGCGGAATCTGCCTTTGCAGCGTATCAGAAATTTCTGGACACGGATCCTGCGCATGTGGACGCGATTGTGGATGCGATGGCGCGCGCGATTGAACCTGTTGCCAAAGAGCTGGGACAAATTGCGGTAGACGAAACGGGTTACGGAAATGTCGATGATAAACGGGTGAAGAACCTGTTTAACGCACTGTCGGTTGCCGATTATCTGCGTGATGTAACGACGCTGGGCATGTTGTGGCGCGATGACGCGACCAAGATTGCGGCGTTTGGCGAGCCGATGGGTGTTGTGGCGGCATTGGTGCCTGTGACGAACCCGACCTCGACGATTATTTTCAAGATTTTGTCGGCTGTAAAAGCGGGCAATGCGATTGTCTGTGCGCCCCATCCCCGCGGCATTAAATCAGGCATGGCGACTGTCAAAGTGATGGCGAATGTGGCCGAACAGATGGGTGCGCCCAAAGGGTTGATCCAGTGTTTGGACCAAGTAACGATTGCGGGCACGGCGGAATTGATGAAGCACAAACGCACCTCTGTTGTTATGGCGACGGGTGGCCCTGCGATGGTTAAGGCGGCCTATTCCAGCGGCAAGCCGACGCTCGCCGTGGGCGCGGGCAATGTGCCGTGTTACGTGCATAAATCCATGGCAGGCGAGATCGGTGAAGTGGCTGAAATGATCGTCACGTCAAAGTGTTTTGATTACGGAACCGCCTGTGTTTCCGAACAAGCGGTGATTGCCGATCCAGAAATTGCCCGCGAGCTGCGCCAAGAAATGAAAATGCGCGGGGCATATTTCTGCACCCCTGCGGAAAGCGATCGTTTGGCGAAGGTTATTTTTACTGGCAAGCAAGCGATGAACCCTGAGCGTGTTGGGCAAAGCCCGCAGGTTTTGGCGGAATTGTCTGGGTTTTCTATTCCGCCGAAAACCCGTTGTTTGGTGTCGAATGAAACCGAAATCGGTTGGCATCGCCCGTTAAGTGCTGAGAAACTGAACCCTGTACTGGCGTTCTATGAGGCGCGCGACAGCCAGCACGGCATCGAGATGTCGATCAATATCGCAAAGTTTGAGGGCTGGGGGCATTCTGCCTGTCTGCATTCAAACGATCCTGCGATTGTGGCGCAATTTGCCGCTGTTCCGACAGGGCGGGTGTTGGTGAATACGCCCGCGATCATGGGTGGCATGGGATATTCCACCGATCTGGAGCCGTCTTTCATGTTGGGCACGGGAACGTGGTCGGGATCAATCACATCGGACAATGTGACCGCGTTGCACCTGATCAATATTAAGCGCGTGGCCTATCAAAGCCGACCTTGGCGCGACATCTATGAGGAGTACGGTGAATGAGTGGAATTACTATTCGGGCGTTGATGCAAATCGACAATTTGCAGCCAAAATTTGCCGCTTACAACGGGGCAACTGTGCAGGGATCTGTGCCTTTGTCGGGTGACACCGTTCTGATCGGGGAATTTGCACCGGGCAACGGCGTGTTTTCACTGATTGACCGTGCGTTGAAAGCGTCGAGCGTTGAAGCAACGACGCAAATGGTTGAGCGGGAATTTGGGTTCTTTATCTTGCGCTCCCCAAGCAATGCAGAAGTGACGGCTGCACGCGATGCGATGTTGTCCGAGTTGGGCGCGACGATGTCAGATCGGTTGAAGCCTGCGATTACGAACACGCAGATTATCACGAGCGTTGAGCCGTATCAGGCGCAATTGTTGAACAAATGGCGCAAGGGTTCGTTGTTGGTTCCGGGGCAAACGCTGGGGATTATCGAATGTGCGCCAGCGGCCTATATTTCGATTGCCGCAAATGAGGCCGAGAAATCTGCAGAGATTGACATGGTCGAGGTTCGCGCGGTTGGACGTTTTGGGCGGTTGTTTATTTCTGGGTCCGAAAATTCGGTTCAAACAGCGGTTGAAGCAGCGACCAAAGCGATTGAAGCTGTGGACGGACGGACAGAGTAATGTCGCGTGTCATCGGAACAGAACATATCGAACAAGCAAGGCAACGCAGCCGCATTGTGTTCGAAATCCTGCCTGATGACATCGTTACGGATTTAGCACGAGAAACGGCGGCGCGGTTGGGGATTCGCCTTGTCGATGGGCCACTGGAAAAACCGAGCTTGGCACGAACGGACGGCAACACCGCCATGCGGCGTGGGCTATATCGGCGCGGCGCGAAATGGGCAGTGCCCAAGCCTGTGACACAGCGAAATGTGCGTCGGTTCGCCAAGGTTGCGCTGGTTGGCGCAGGTGGTGTTGGTGGCAATATCGCGCATCTCGCAGCTATGGCGGATATGGCGGATGAAATCACGCTGATTGATATTGCGCCTGGAATGGCGGCAGCGACGGCGCTCGATTTGAACCACACAAGCGGGATTACGGGTGTGCGGGCACGGTGCGTTGGCGGCGAAGATTTGGCGATGGTTGCTGGCGCAGATGTCGTTGTTGTGACCGCTGGGCGTGCGCGGGGGCCGGGTATGACGCGGGCCGATCTGATTGATGTGAATACACGGGTTATTCATGCAGCGGCAGAGGCGATAAAATCGAACGCGCCGAATGCGATTGTGATTGTTGTGACCAACCCGCTCGATGAAATGACGGTAGAAATGCTGCGGGCCACTGGGTTTCCGCGCGAACGGGTTTTGGGGATGGCGGGCACGCTTGACAGCAGCCGTTTCCGCAACGCGCTGGCGATGGCGGCGGGTGTTACACCTGCCGATGTGTCCGCAATTACGCTGGGGTCGCACGGCGATGAGATGGCGCCGATCACGTCTTTGGCGCGGATCAAAGGGCGCGCGTTGGAACGGTTCTTGTCGGCGGATCAAATTGCGGATTGTGTGAAAGATGCGATTACGGGTGGCGGACAAGTTGTTGCGTTGAAAAAATCTGGCTCGGCCACGATTGCACCTGCGCATTCCTCGATTGAATTGATGGATCATATTCGCGGGGCCAAGGTTGGGCCTGTCCCAGCGTCGGTAATGCTGGAAGGGGAATACGGGGTTTCTGGTGTGGTGCTCGGTGTGCCTGCGCATTTGGGGCAAACTGGGCTGGTTGGGGTTGAAGAACTGCGGCTGACACCTGATGAGACCGACGCGCTGCACGGTGCCGCAGAGGCCATTCGCACGCGGCTTGGGCTATGACCCTGCGCAAGTGGAATTCTGGCGGGCGGTTTGAAGAAATCGGCAGTTATTCACGGGCCAAACGTGTGGGGCCGTTTGTTTACATTGCGGGAACCACGGCGATTGAACCGTCTGGAAAATTGCACGCACCGAACGATTGTTATGCGCAGAGCGTCTATATTCTTGGTCGCATCGAAGAAGCATTGCGTGAAGTTGGGGCCGAGATGCGCCACGTGGTGCGCACGCGGGCCTATGTTACGGATATTTCTGTGGCGGGTGGTTTGGTTAAAGCCCACGGCGAGGTGTTCAAGGGGATTGATCCGGTGATGACGGGGGTCGAGGCTGGGCTGACCCAACCCGGTATGATGGTTGAGATCGATGTGGATGCGATCATTCACGATGAAGACGGAAATATTGCCCTTAGGTAGGCCATCTTCGCAAAAAGTCCTAAAAATCCACTGTTGCAACGAATCTTGCGATGTGTACTGTATACAGTATACGACGGAGCTGGGGAGACGGCACCGTTTTAACCAAATGGGAGAATCTAATGCAACTTACGAAAACTCTGTTTTCAACGGCAGCATTGAGCACGCTTTTGCTCAGCTCGGCTGCTTTTGCAGATATCAAAGTCGGCTTCATCGGATCATTGTCATCCGATACCGGCCTGTCCACATTGCGCGGCGCAACTATCGCCATCGAAGAATTGAACGCCAAAGGCGGCCTAATGGGCGAGAAAATCGTTCTGGTGTCTGCGGATACCGGCGAAGACGTCACTGAAGGCGTAAAAGCTTATGAATATTTGGCCGAAAGCGAAGAAGTCGATTTCATCATTTCTGGTTCCATCGACGATGTAACACTCGGTTGGTTGCCACGGATGCAGGAATTCCAAATCCCGACACTGGATACCTGGACGTCTTACATCGGTATCATCGACATGGTCATCGAAGACCCTGAAACGATGGCGCCATATTTCATGAACATCGCGTCGGACGAGGCTTTGGCCACGCTGTACATCAATTTTGGTGCGGATGTTCTGAAGAAAGAAATGGGCTGGGAGAGTGTTGTTATTTTGGCCGAAGACACCGCATTCGGTGGCGCGATCACGGGGCTAGTGACCGAGGCTTTGGGGCCAGTTGCTGGGATCGAAGTGAAAGAAATCATCACCTATGACGTGAACACCAACGATTTCGCACCGCTGTTTTCGAAAGCAGAAGCATCTGGAGCGGACTTTATTTATCAGGTCAGTTCGGTGAACTCGCAAGTGATTTCCAGCCAATATGTGAAGCTGCAAGTGCCTATGGGTATGACAGGCGTGAACGTATCCGCACTCGGTATGGAATACTGGGAAGATACGGGCGGCCAAGGCGGCGGAATTTCCACATTGTCGCCTGTTCCATCAGTTGGTTACGCGCTTGACGCTACATCCGAAGCATTCGTGAAAACCTATAAGGCGAAATATTCGTCGCGCCCTGCAATCCCACATTTCAACGGTTTCAACGCTTATTATGGCCTGAAACAAGCGATGGCTGCTGCAGAAGAAGCTGGTGGTTTCAAAGACGTGAAAAAATGGGCCGCTGCGATGGAAAAGCAAGACCTAACGCTGAAAAAGGATGACAAGTTGGTGTTGCGTTACGGGTTCTGGGACAAAGATACGGTCGAACCAGTAACAGGCCGCACCTACCCCCATAACGCGCTGTTCGATCTGACAGCACCCTATGAAGATGCGGCACCTTCGATGGTTGTGGTTCAGTGGAAAGAAGACGGAAGCGTCGGGGTGGTTTACCCACCTGAATTCGCGACAACGACGTTTACTTTGCCAAGCTGGGTAAAGAAATAAACAAACATCTTCGGTGGTGCAGACAACTGTGCCACCGTTGTTTAATTTTCTTCCAACAGGCATGATTTTATGACGCAAATCCTGATCCAAGGACTGCTTTTAAGCGGGCTATACGCGCTGATTGCGATGGGGTTCACGCTTATCTTTAGCGTCGGACGTATCCTGAACCTTGCGTACGGCGCCTATCTGCTGATTGGCGGATATACCTATTTCTACTTCGCGCAAACGCTTGGCATGCCGAAAATTGCGGGTGTTTTGCTGGCTGCCATTCTGGGCTGTACGATGGGTATTTTGAAATTCAAGCTGCTGGTCAAACCGTTAAAAGGCGATCATGTCGCCGTTGAAATTTCCTCGCTTATCCTTGCGGTAGTGTTGCAGGCTGGGGTAGTTTTAATGTTTGGCGACAGCTCGAAAATCTTGCTTCCGATCATTCCAGGTGTGGAGCGGATTGCGGGTGCGGCTGTTCCATATTCTAACCTGTTTGCGGCTGTTGCCAGTTGGGTCATTCTAATCGCGCTGTATTTCTTTGTGCGAAAAACACACACGGGTCGCGCGATGCAGGCCGTTTCGATGGACCCGAAGGGCGCTGCGATTTCGGGCATTGATGCGGACCGGATCAACATGATTACTTGGGGCATTTCTGGCACCTTGGGTGCCGTCGCGGGGGTGTTTTTTGCCAGCTACACGCAGTTGTATCCCGGCATGTGGGTTGCGCCACTGATTATCGCCGTGGCCGTCGTGATTGTGGGTGGCATTGGCTCGATTATTGGCACGCTAATTGTTGCCCATATCATTGGATTTATGGAAGTCATGACCTCTGCTTTTATAGCGCCAGAATTGCGCGGTGTGATGACGATGGCCCTGATTATCGGGGTTTTGATTTTACGGCCCAAAGGCCTCTTTGGTCGAGAGGAATTGTAGGATGGAACTGCGTTGGTATCACTTTGCGGCGTGGGCTGCGTTTGTCGTATTTATGTTTCTGATGCCTGAAATGGTATCCAAGGGTACGCTACGGATTTTCATTTTTGCGAACTTCTTGGCTGTGTTTGCGATCAGTTGGGATGTTTTGTCAGGGCGTACAGGTTACGTGAGCTTTGGGCATCCGTTTTTGATCGGGATTGGGGCCTATACTACGGCCATTCTGACCAAGCGGTTTGATGTGCCTGTGGAGTTGTCGATCCCTATTGCCGTTATCGTTACGATGATTGCTGGGTTACTGGTGGTGTTGCCAGCCTTGCGCATCAAAGGCAGTTATTTCGCGCTGATTACGCTGGCATATATGGAGTTGATCTATCAACTTGTTCAGGTCATCCGCCCCGATTTGACAGGTGGAACGCGGGGCATGTCGGGCCTGCCGACGCTGACGCGGGGCGCGGTGAACGGGTATTACATGTCGCTGACCTTGATGGTGATTGTCGCGTTTTGTGTCTGGCTTTTGATGCGCACGCGGATCGGCACGGCGCTGTCTGCGATTGGAATGAACGAAGAGGCGGTAAAGGGATCTGGATTGTCTGTAACGCGACTCAAGCTGTTTGCGTTTCTGTTGAGCGCGTTGATTGCAGGCCTCGGAGGGGCATTTTACGTGCATTATCTGGGGTCAATAGCGCCGCGTGCGTTGTTCGATATCAACTTTGTGTTCACGATCATTGTGGCGGCGCTGATTGGTGGCGCATCCACCACGATTGGGCCGATTATCGGTGCGTTTTTCCTAACATTTTTATTGGAATACTTGCGGCCTTATCTGCCCGGCGCAGAGCGGTATTTCATTTATGGCGGGGTGGCGTTGTTGTTGTACATGTACCAGCCCAAAGGGATTTATGAGATCATCAACCAAGGCTGGTCCAAGGTCAGGGCGCGGTCATGAGTGCGTCCTTAAAAATCACAAATTTGGTAAAGAAATTTGGTGGGCTGACGGCGACAAATGATTTGTCATTCACGGTTGAACCTGGCCAATCGGTTGGTTTGATCGGGCCAAATGGCGCAGGAAAAACGACAGTGTTTAGCCTTGTGATGGGGGAGCATCGCCAAACTTCGGGGTCGATCATGCTGGATGGTGAAGAGCTGTCAAAGATGACCACGCCTGCGCGTATTCGCCGTGGCGTCAGCCGAACGTATCAGGTGCCGCGCCCGTTTGCAGAGATGAGTGTGGCTGAGAATATTCGCGTTGGCTTGATGCCTGACAGTGTGTTTGGGATGATCCTTAAGGGGCCGAACCGAGATCGCGAATTGGAACTGGCGATGGCGGTCGGGTTTAGCGAAAACGACCTAGATCGCACCCCTGCAGAATTGTCGATGGGGGATCTGCGCAAGCTGGAAATGGCACGAACAATGGCGACTGATCCCAAGGTGATGCTGTTGGACGAAGTGTTCGCGGGCTTGACGGTTGCTGAAATCGCGATGATCAGCGGGTTGGTTCAAAAAATGCGATCCGATGGCATGACGTTCTTGATTGTTAGTCATGATCTGAAAGCGCTGGAACCACTGGTCGATACGGCGATTGCGATTAACTATGGCAGCATGGTTGCACAGGGGTCATACGGCGATGTCATGAGTAGTGAGGCGGTTCGCGCGTCCTATCTGGGAGAGGCGTAATGGCATTTCTGGAAATTGAAAACCTGTCGGCGTTTTATGGCAAAGCGCAAGCCTTGCATGGCGTTTCATTTGATGTGGAAGAGGGCGGGGCTATTGCGTTGATCGGCGCAAATGGCGCGGGGAAATCCACACTGCTCGATAGCATTATGGGGCTGACAAAAACCACAGGTGATATGCGGTTCGATGGTGCATCGTTGGTAGGAAAAACGGCTGCGCATGTGGTGCAAAGGGGCATCGGTTATGCGCCTGAGCGGTTCAATCTGTTTCCCTACATGAGCGTGCGCGATAACCTGTTGGTCGGAAGTTATACGGCACGTGATGACATTGAAAAAAACATGAAGATGATACACGAATTGTTTCCGCGATTGGCCGAACGAGAAGACCAGGAAACATCCACGCAGTCAGGTGGGGAGCGGCAGATGGTTTCGCTTGGGCGAGCGTTAATGACGAGTCCGCGCCTGTTGTTGGTGGATGAGCCGACGATCGGGTTAGCACCGAAAGTGTGTTTGGAAATCGCCGAAGTTTTGCGCCGATTGCGCGGTGAATTTGGATTGACCGTCGTGATCACTGAACAGAATGCGAATTTTGCCATGACGCTGGCCGAAAAAGTTTATGTGATGGAAAGTGGCCATATTTCTGCGCAAGGCACCCCTGCAGAATTGGCAGATGATGAGCGTTTAGCGCAGGCATATTTCGGCCATTAGCGCGCACACAATTCTTTGGCGCGCCACCAGTTGTCATTGTAATTTTATTCCACACCTCTAAATCTAATGGCACTCCCTTTAGATTTTAGGTCTCATTCTATGGATTCCACACTTTTTTCGTTCATTTGGAAACATTCAAAACGCAGTCAGTTAATTTTGTTGGCGGTTACGTTGGCGACTTTTCCGCTGCTGTATATCACGCTGGAACTGCCCAAACGAATAATCAACGACGCGATTGGCGGCGACGGTAATCCTGTCGATGTGTACGGATATCAGTTCGAACAAATGCAATTCTTGATGGTTTTGTGTGGTGGTTTTCTGGTGTCGGTGTTGGCCAACGGCTTGTTGAAAATGCGACTTAACACCATGAAAGGTGTGTTGGCCGAACGCCTGTTGCGGCGGTTTCGGTTCCAATTGCTAAGCCGAATGATGCGGTTCCCGAGGCCTTTTTTTCGCAAAACATCACAAGGCGAGCTGGTTTCGATGGTCACATCAGAGGCCGAGCCAATGGGCGGGTTGATGGGCGATATGCTGTCTCAGCCGGTGTTTCAGGCGGGCCAAATGATAACCATTTTGACGTTTTTGTTCGCTCAAAGCTTTTGGTTTGGCTTGGCATCTGTTGCACTTATTCCCTTACAGGCATGGGTCATTCCCAAATTGCAGCGCCAGATTAACCAGCTGAATAAAACGCGCATTCAAGAAGTTCGTAAACTAGCCGCCGATATCGGTGAAACGGCGGCGGGTGTAAGTGATATTCGCGTGAACGGTGGCTTGCGGTTTCGGTTGGCGCTGTTTTCCAATCGTTTAGGCGCGTTGTTTGGTATTCGGTTCCAGATTTACCAGAAAAAGTTTTTCATGAAGTTTCTGAATAATTTCATCAACTAATTGACGCCGTTCTTTTTCTATTCTGTTGGCGGGTATCTCGCGATCCAAGGCCAAATCACAGTTGGCGCTTTGGTCGCAGCCCTGGCGGCCTACAAAGATCTGTCATCGCCGTGGAAAGAACTGCTGTCTTACTACAATCAAACGCAGGACATGGCGTTGCGTTGGGAAGTTGTGACAGAACGCTTCGCGCCAAAGACATTGGTAGAAGATGCCCTGTTTGAGGGTGAGCCTGTTGAAAACCCAAGCCTGGTTGGCGAAATTGTTCTGAAAAACGTGACGGTGCGCGATGACAACGATCATGTGGTTTTAGAGGATTTAAACCTTACAATCCGAGCAGGTGCGCGTGTCGCGGTCAAAGCAACAAGTGAAGCTGCGAGCCAGGCTTTTGCCGATCTTTTGACGCGCGAGGTGATCCCGCATCGAGGAACGATCACGATCGCCGGTCTCAATCTAAATGAGTTACATCAAGGTGTTGTAGGTAGTCGCATCGGATATGCCCAATCCGCGCCCTATATGTTCGATGGAACGTTGGGCGATAATTTGATGCTGCCTTTAAAGCATAGCCCGCAAATCACGGATGGCGCGCAGGTGAAATTTGATGAATGGCTCGATGAGGCCAAACGATCCGGCAATAGTTTGGACCCGCTCAGCGCGAAATGGATTGATCCACCGAAAGTTGGGTTCGAAAACGACGAGGCAATTCGCGACTGGTGGTTCCAACTGGTCGAGGCGATGGGAAGTGACGAATTTATGGTGCGACGTGCTTTGCGCACGCGCATGAACCCGCAAACACAACCAGAATTGGCAGAGTTGATTGTGAATTTGCGCCCTGAAATTGAAACACGACTCGAAGCGGCTGGATTGCTTGATGTGGTGTATCGATTTGATCCTGAAAAGTTTAATCCAGTGTCCCCACTTGGCAGCAACCTTATGTACGCACTGCCAGTTCGGTTCTTGCAGCAAACTACGCTTGGCGCGAGTGAGGGGTTTTTGCGGGTTTTACGAGCCGAAGGGTTGGTAGAACAGCTGACCGATATGTCTGCGAGCGTTGTCGGCAATCTGATCGCTACATTTGGATCGGATGGAACCGATCACCCGCTGTTCCGCCGCCTGAACATGGATGATGAGCTGTATCAGCAACTTTCTGACATTCACATGAAACGAAATAAGAATGGCAACGAAGGCTTGGAGGACGAAGAACTATCCTTGTTGATGACCGTGCCGTTTGCGTTCTCGGCGGAGCAAATTGGACCCGCTTTTAATGAAGAATTCAAAGATCGCGTTCTTGAAATTCGCGAATCAAGTTCTGAACATTTGGTGGCGGAATTAGGCGGCTTGTTTGAGAGAATTAGCCCTGAGAAATACATTCCAGTGATGACGGTTCTGGGGAACGCAATTTTCGGGCGAATTTCGGGTATGGCGGGTGCAAAAGAACAGCAAGTGGAAGATATCGTTGTTGAAGTGATCAATGAACAAGGCTGGCGGCGTCAAACGGCGCAATCTATTTTCGATCTGGAAATGGGGATCGGCGGAACGAATTTGCCAGCGGTATTTCGGGAACGGGCCGCGATCAGCCGAGCAGGAATTAAAAAGCCAGATATCCTAATTTTGCAAAGCGCGTTAAGCAGCCATGATGCGGACAATCGCAGTAAGATGCGTGAACGGATTGGCAATCTGATGCCCAAAGCAACAAAGATTTTCATTGAAAATCATTTTAACGCGCCAGAGTCCTACGACATGTTTATCGAGATTGAAAATGGGCGCATTGATGGCGGACAGAAAGCCGTTGATCTGGGAACTGACAATATGTCCCGAGACGATCTAAATCGCAAACTTGCAGCAATTTCGCAGGCCGATTTGTTTAAAGATATCGACCTTAAAAATCAGCGTTTACTGGCTTACAGTGCGCAATGGTACAATGCCAAAGCTGGGCAGACTGTGTTTCGCAAAGACGAACAGGCGGATGCGGCCTACCTTTGTGTTTCCGGCAAGGCGGGCCTGTTTTGGGAAGTTGGCAGCGACGCGGAACGGTTGGTCACAGAAATCAACTCTGGTCGGTTAATCGGAGATTTGGCTGTGATTTTAGATGATGCTCGGATTCTGGATTTGGTGGCAATTGAAGACACTGTATTTCTGCGCATTGGCGCGTCTGAATTGAACGCAGTGATCGAAAATGACGCCGCTGTTGCGGGTAGTTTGCTGCGCGCTGTTGGCGGTCATCTGAAGAGTGCCGGAGAAGCTTTGCGTTCAGCCGCCGAGGCAGGGTATCGGCCTAACGGGAACTTGGACGACTAGGGATTTTCGCCGAGCAAAACTTCTAAAAATTTCATCAGTATGCTGCCCGCATGTTGGCGGGGCATGACGATAGGTTACTGGCGTCTCGCTGAACTTCACAGGATTGCCAATCAGGTCGACATGACCTTGACGCGCATTCGCATTGGGCATTTCGATCTTCATGTTGCGCGCCGCGACTTGATCCGATGCAAACACCTCGCGCAATGTATTTATTGACCCACCTGGCACGTTGTTCGCATCCATCGCGGTGACCAGATCGTGTTCGCGATACTTTTGGATTTCGTCTGACAGAATGGATACGATTTCGTCGCGGTTTTCGATCCGTAAGACGTTCGTGGCAAAGCGCGGGTCGCTGGCCAAATCAGTGCGCCCAATGATGGTGCAAAACCGCGCGTATTGGGCGTCATTTCCTGCCGCGACAATAAGATGCCCATCTGCGGCTTTGAACACCTGATAGGGTACGATATTTGGGTGCTGGTTACCCAAACGAGGCTGTTCTTGGCCCGACATCAGATAATTTGTGCCTGCATTCACAAGCCATGACACGGTAGTATTGGCAAGCCCGATGTCGATGTGTTGTCCGATCCCTGTTTGATCGCGATGACGAAGAGCGGCCAAAATCGCGGTGGTGGCATAAAGCCCGCAGACAACATCTGCAATTCCAACGCCAACTTTCATGGGTTCGCCACTTGGATCACCTGTCAGGCTCATGATCCCGCCAAAGGCTTGGGCAAGCAGATCATACCCCGGTTTAAGCGCATTTGGCCCCGTTTGTCCGAACCCAGTGATCGAACAGTAAATCAGGCCCGGATGATCCGCGCGCAATGTTTCATGATTAAGCCCGTATTTTCGTAGTCCATCCGTTTTGAAATTCTCGATGACGATGTCACAGTGCTTGGCCAGCGCCTTTACCTTTGCGGCACCATCTGGTGTCGCGATATCAAGAGCCACAGATCGTTTGTTTCGATTGGCGGACAGGTAATAGGCGCTTTCGCCTGTTGGGTTTCCATCTGCCCCCGTAACAAATGGGGGGCCCCATGCACGTGTGTCGTCTCCCAAACCTGGTTTTTCGATCTTAATAACATCAGCGCCGTAATCCCCCAAAAGCTGGGTGCAACTCGGGCCTGCGAGTATTCTGGAAAGGTCCAAAACCCGCAACCCTGCGAGTGGCCCTGAAGCTAGTGCTGGTTCGTCATTCGTCATTCAATTAGCCCAGTTTAAAGGTGTTTTTACTTGGATAAAGTCGTCGCGTGTTCAAAACAATGTCTTGGTGCGAAATACCGCTAAAATGCCGTAAAGTTTATCTTACGACACAAAATGCGTTTTGAGTACTAGTATGGCAGTTGTGTTCTGGAATCGGCTACCCTAGATTCCGATCAATGACATTTTTTCGGTCCATATATATTCTAGCATTTCTTATGCTTTTGGCTCCTCTGGCGGCCCAATCACAGGATGCCGCCCAGCCGTTAGAAGTGAGCGAAACCGCAGAAGATTACATTCGCGCCATTCGATTGAAAGGTATACAAAGCGCGGTTCAGTATTACGATCCGACGCGCCCGCCACCAGATTTTGTCACAAATGAAAAGCCAAAACCAGAAGAGCGTAGAAATAGCCCAAACAGGTCGGCCGGGATTGATCTTCCGTTTGCTTTGATTACGGGCGCAATACTTATCGCGATTGGGGCCCTGTTTCTGAGGTTTGGTGGCTCTGGATCATTGGTTCTGCGAAAAGATGTGCAAAATCCGAAACGTGGACAAAGTGATGGTCGCAGGACTGCGAAAAACGCGCCGCTAGATATGCAATCCTTCGATGGAATTCTTAGCAATCCAGATCGTCAACAAGCGTTGATTCAACTTGCTCAACTTTTGATCTACAAGGCTGTTTCGGCAAATGATTTATTGTTGCAGCGCAGCTGGACAGCACGTGATGTTTTACGCCGAATGCCCAAGAACAGTACCTATTTAGCTGAACTGAATGCGTTGGTTTTGAAGGGCGAGTTGGTTCATTTTGGGGAACGTGACGTAAGCGAAGAAGAATTTGCCGATTATGCCAAACGCGCAAAACCCCTGCTGCAGGAGTTGTCGTCATGAGCGATACGGGCGGTGAACGACAGAGCAGAACAGATCTGATTTTGATTGGCGCAGGGGCGTTAGTTCTGCTGGGAATTTTGGCCTATTTTGCGTCTGGAAGCCAACAACAGTTGCGAAAGTCTCCGTCCGGATTTGACGGATTACATGCGTGGATTGCCACCGAAGGCCATCCCGTCCGCAGCTTTACAGGGGGCTGGGCCAGTGATCCTGACGTTGTTGGCCTGCGGGTCTTACCGATTTATGATACGCGCTTGAATGCGCGCAAAGTAAATCCGACCAGCAAAGAAGAATTGCTGATGCAAAGTGACGAATACGACCTTCGCGAAAGTATTGTGCAGCGAAAAGGCGAGATCGTTCAAACAATGTATGTGCTGCCAAAGTGGCGCAGTGGTTTGCGGCTTACGGGGTTAGGGCATCCTGCATTGTTGCTGGATCAAAACGATGCGACGCGGGTGCTACATGATGTGATTTCATCCAAATTGGGCCGTGTTTCGGTAATTCGGCGACCGTTCACTGATTTCGCGGTGACTTTACAGTCAGGCGAGAGCAAAACGGCGCGGATGTACGTTGCGCAAGTGTTCGAGGGCAACGGGTGCGCGCCGCTGATCGGACGTGTCGGCGAAATGATCTTGGGGCGCTGTCCAATGAGCGAGGGCTGGGATGATGGGTTCGTCTGGGTGTTGTCTGATCCTGACTTGTTGAACAATCACGGTTTGCGCCTTGGGGACAATGCGCAGATCGCGAAAGAACTGATTTTGCCCTTGGCTGGCGAGGGCACGTTTATGATTGATTACAGCGATCGTGTTTGGCTGGTCAATCAATACGAGGGCATTAAGCGCGACCGAACTTGGGCCGATTTGATGCGGTTTTTCGCCTATCCGTTTTCGGTTCTTTGGGCGAGCGCGGCAATTCTGTTTGGGTTGATTTTGTGGCGGGCAAGTGCGCGATTTGGACCAATCCTTGCGCGTAAATCCGAAGTCGATGCGAGCAAGAAAGTTGCCAATCAGGCCGCTGCGCGATTGATGCGGCTTACCGAACAAGACGGCGCGTTACTTGGGGATTACGCAAATGTGCGATTGGCTGCGATTGCGGCCAAAAACCTTGGTCCCAGCCATAAAAACGATCCCGATGCTGCCGTGCGATTTGTACGGCGTAAACGGCCCGATCTTGCGGATGGATTGCAAGATGCGCTGAACGCCATTCGCACCCAACCCTCAAACCTTTCTGCGGCAGCGGCCATCGCCACTGTCGACAAATTCGAAAACATTTTGGAGCAATTGAACAATGACACTTGAAACCCTTCAGGCGCGCGCCGAGGCCTTTCGTGCAGAGATTTCAAAAACAGTGCATGGTCAGGAAGAGGTTATCGACCTGCTGTTGATCACCTTGTTTGCCAAGGGCCACGCGTTGCTAGAAGGCCCGCCAGGTACGGCAAAAACATTGCTTGCACGCAGTTTTGCGGGCGCGTTGAACCTTGATTTTGGACGTATTCAGTTCACGCCAGATTTGATGCCCGGCGATGTTTTGGGGACGTCGATTTTTAACTTTCAAACATCCGAGTTCATCTTGAGCAAAGGCCCTGTTTTCAGCCAAGTTCTGTTAGCAGATGAGATCAACCGCGCGCCGCCCAAAACGCAGGCTGCGTTGTTGCAGGCGATGAACGAACGGGTGGTGAGTATTGATGGTGAAGATCATGATCTTGGGTCGGAATTTATTGTGATTGCCACGCAAAACCCAATCGAGCAGCAGGGCACCTATCCATTGCCCGAAGCACAACTTGATCGGTTCTTGTTCAAAATTGTTCTGGAGTTTCCAGACGAGGCGACGGAAATGGCAATCTTGCAGCACCACGCCGCCGAGCCATTAAGTTTCGCAGGTGCCACTGAACGGGTTGAGAATGTTTTGGATGCAAAAGCTCTGCAAGAAAGCCGCGATGTGGTGGACAGCATTATAATTGACGACGATATCCTTGCGTATATTTTACGTCTTGTTCGCGCGACCCGCAGTAGCTCTGACATTTCGTACGGGGCATCAACACGTGCCGCGGATGCGCTGGCAGCTGCCACACGCGCCGCCGCAGCATTGCAAGGGCGTGACTTTGCCATTCCTGATGATGTGAAACGTCTTTTCATTCCCTCTATGCGTCACCGCATTGTGCTCGGTCCCGGTGCAGAAATCGAAGGTCGCACGTCGGTACAATCCCTTGAAAACATCCTGAACCAAATCGAGGCTCCCCGCTGATACGTCCATCCCGCAGATTGCTGGCGGCGGGTGCTATCGCGCTTGGTTTGTCGGCCATTGTGTTGGTCCTTGGTCAAGGTTTGCGCGAATCAGCCCTTGCGCCGTGGGCCATCCTTGGCGTTGGTGTTGTGCTGGATCTGGTGTTGTCGCGGGTGCCGCGCAAAGAAGTTAGCGTTGCAATCCCGCCTGAAATGTTTGTCGGTGAGACCGAGGACTTCGCTTTTGATATCACACCAATTTCAAAGGGCATGACGGGTAAGGTTGACTGGCCCGAAGGATTGTCTGGTCCAGATAGCATTAAATTTGCGAACGATGGGCTTACGAAAGTCCCTGTGCGCGCGGTGCGTCGTGGCAGTTGGCATGTAACGCAGTTGCATTTGATTTGGTCGTCGCGATTTAAACTGTTTGAACGTGTACCAACGCTGGCATTGGCGCTGGATGTAAAAGTTGTGCCTAATATTCGTCTTGTGCAATCAGGGCAAATTACATCTGTGGTGTTGTCCAACATGTTTGGCATGAAAGAAAATCGCGCCGTGGGTGAGGGGACAGAGTTCCATCAATTGCGTGATTTTGTAACAGGAATGGATGTGAAATCCATCGACTGGAAACGCTCTGCGCGGCATCGCAATTTAGTGTCGCGTGAATTGCGCGCTGAACGGAACCACCATGTGATTATCGCGCTGGATAATGGCTATTTGATGCGCGAAGAAATTGCGGGATTGCCCAAAATTGACCATGCGGTCACAGCGGCGTTGGCAACGGCTTGGGCGGCGGCGTTGGGTGGTGATATGGTTGGGTTTTACGCCTATGACACGCGGCCGAACATCTTTGTTGCACCAAAACCTGGGCGCGCGGCGTTTCCTGCGCTGCGGTTGCGTACGTCCGAATTGGATTACGTAAGCCTAGAAACAAACCACACGTTGGCGATGACTGAGCTGAATGCGCGTACGCCAAAACGCAGTTTGATTATCATTTTCTCTGATTTTGTGGACACCACGACTGCCGAATTGATGGTGGAAAACATAAGCGTTTTGTCCAAACGTCATGCGGTAATTTTTGTAATCATGCGTGATCCTGAATTGGAAAACCTCACCGAAAACGCGCCCACTGACATGGATCAGGTGGCTGAGTTGGTGGCTGCTGGGCAAACTTTGAATGAACGCCAACTGGTGTTGGGTCGATTGGCGGCGCTTGGGGTGACGATTGTAGATGCAAAGCCTGGCACGGTGACGGCGCAACTGATTTCGACCTATCTGGATATTAAAGCGCGGGAGGTTATTTGATGAGCGATCAAAGTGATATCATGCGCTCTGCGCGATTTCGGGCGGAACGTGAAACGGATTGGCGCAAACTGGAAGCATTGACGGCGAAGGCCGAAAAACAAGGTCTAAACCGTATGAGTTTTGCTGAGGCGCGGGATCTAGCAAGCCTTTATCGACGCAGCACCACGGCCCTGTCGATTGCACGACAAATATCGCTTGATCGAGCTTTGTTGCGGTATTTGGAGGCGCTGACCTCGCGGGCATATCTGAGCGTTTACGCACCCCAAGAACGCCTAGGTGGATTGTTGCGCCGCTTTTTAACGCAAGGTGCCCCGCAAGCGATGCGCCGATCATGGGCATTTATCCTGATCGGCTTCTTGTGCATGGCGCTTGGCGCGATCGCTGGATATTTCCTGTTCTTTGAGAATGCGTCTTGGTTTCATGTATTTATGCCGCCAGAAATGGCAGGTGGACGCGGGCCAGACAGTTCGACCGAACAATTGCGCAGCGTGATTTACGACAACGATCCTGACGTCAATGGACTGGGTGCGTTTGCAACGCTTTTGTTTTCGCACAACACTCGGATCGCTATTTTTGTGTTTGGACTGGGGGCATTTTTGTGTGTGCCCGCAATATTACTTACGTTTTACAACGGCCTGTTGCTTGGCGCATTTTACGCCTTGCACGTTGAGCGGGGCCTGGGCCTCGATCTGGCGGGCTGGCTCTCGATCCATGGCGTAACCGAGTTGTCGGCGATTTGTATCGCGTGCGGCGGTGGCGTTCAGTTGGGCGCTGCGGTGCTGTTTCCTGGGCAACGGACACGCGGTGATGCGCTGCGCGATGCGGGGCGCGACGCTGTCAAATTAGCGCTGGTTGCAGCGATCATGCTAATTGCAGCCGCCTTGTTAGAAGGGTTTGGGCGACAATTGATCCAAGATCGTACCGCGCGTTTTGTCATCGGTTGGGGCGTAGGCGCGTTGTGGTTAAGTTGGTTTGTATTCGCTGGGCGTAAACGGTCATGAGGTTTTGGTTTAGGAAACGGGCCAAGCCAGACCGCCCTGGGTTTGATGAAATAATGCCGCCCGAGGGTGTGCCATTGTATTTTGAGATCGCTACCTTTGGCGTGCGTTTTGGCGCGCAACTTGTGGATATCCTGATCACATCGCTGGCAGCGATCGCGCTGTTATTATTTTTAGGATCCATCGGATTGTCCAAACCAGGATCCATGATGGCGATTGCATCGATGTTGTTTTTCCTCATTCGCATTCCGTATTACGTGGTCACGGAGCTGCTTTGGAATGGTCAGACGCTGGGCAAGCGGATGGTCAAGATCAAGGTCATTGCCTCCAAAAGTGGGTCTTTGACAGCGCAAAGTTTGGTCGTGCGCAACCTGATGAAAGAAGCCGAGATATTTTTGCCAGGAACGCTGTTGCTGACGATAAACGCGACAACGCCGATCTGGTCGTTGATTTCGCTCGCTTGGATCACGGGTGTTATGGCGGTTCCGCTGATGAGTCGTCGCAGCCAACGGCTGGGAGACATGATTGCCGGGACTTTTGTGATACATTTGCCCAAGCCGATATTGCTGAAGGATCTGGCTTTGGCATCAAAAGCCAGCGTACCGACGAAATCAAAATTCACGTTTTTGGCCCACCATTTGGATCACTACGGCGCGTTTGAGTTGCAAACGCTCGAGGATTTATTGCGAGCCGATGTGCGTGCCTACAATGCGTCCACGGCGCAGCGGCGTAAATCGACAGTGGATGCGGTTGTTAAACAAATCCGCAAAAAGATTGATTTTGCAGATAAAGTGCTTCCATCTGAAAACATCGAGTTTTTGAGCGCATTTTACAACGCACAGCGCGCATTTTTGGAACAACGGCAATTGTTTGGCGACAAACGAACGAACAAGCGGCACGCGCAAGAAAAAGATAACAAAACTAATTCAATGGAAAAGGAAAAATCATGACAGATCTAAATACAAATTCCGAACACGAACCATTTGGTGTGGGCAAGATCCTGTCAGAGAGTTTCTCGCTGTTGTTTGGGAATATTGTTGCTGTAGCATTGGCTGCGTTTATTCCGTTGCTGATTATGATCACTTTATCAGGCATGATGCTCGGCTTTGACATCACGTTTGGCGCAGCGACACCCGATGCGTTGGATCCGAGTTTCGTGCCGATGATGATTTTGAACACACTTGTTTCGGTTGTGATTTATGGGATTGTCACAGCGATTATTGTCCAATTGGCGTATGACGCAAAACTGGGGAGGAGCACGAATTTCGGCAAGTATGCCTCGGCTGCCATTGCGACATTGCTGCCAAATGTGGTGCTGACTTTGGTGATTACGATCTTGGCGTCATTCGCGATGCTTGCGCTGATCTTGCCCGGTATTTGGGTGTATGGGGTTTTCGCCGTGACGGTACCTGCGTTGGTTATTGAACGTGTTGGATTTGGCGCGATGCGGCGTAGCGCAGAATTGACCAAGGAATACAGGTGGCCCGTGATTGGAGCTATGATTGTGATCTTTATCGCTGCCATGGTCCTAAACCTTATTCCAACGACCATCGTTGGCTTCTTGCTGACTGGTTCCCTTGGGACAGCCACAATCATTGTGCTAACCATTCTGACGGCGTTTCTTTCAACCTTTACCTATGGTTTGATCGGTATGGCCGTGGCCTTGATTTATGCACGGCTTCGGGAAATCAAAGAAGGTGTTGGCGTTGACAATCTTGCGGCGGTCTTTGAATAATTAGCTCTAGGCGTTCAGGCTTAGCTTGCGTAAGACTATGCGCATCGTCAATTTGGCGGTGCGCATTTAAGGATCAATCATGGCACATACACGCATTCGCAAATTCAACACATCAGATACTTATCCTGAACAAAACCTCGACAATGATTTGTGTCAGGCTGTTGTGGTTGACGGTGGAAAAACAGTTTATTTGCGCGGCCAGTGTCCGCAAAATCTGGATGATGCCAAAAATATCGAAAGCCACGATCCTGTGGAACAAACCCACAAAGTCATGCAGAATATTCGCCAATTGATTCAAGAAGCAGGTGGCGAGATGGAGCATTTGGTAAAGGTCGTGGTTTACATCACGGACGTGCGTCACCGCGAAGATGTGTACCGCACGATGGGCGAATACATTAAGGGCGTTTATCCAGTTTCTACGGGTTTGGTTGTTCAGGCGTTGGCACGGCCAGAATGGTTGGTGGAAATTGACGGAACTGCGGTGATCCCCTCATGACATTTTCATTGGTCGCGCGATGCGCAGAGACAGGCATGTTTGGCGTCGCAATTTCCTCCTCTTCTCCTGCCGTTGCAGCACGGTGCGCCTATACGCGCGCAGGTGTCGGCGCAGTCGCGAGCCAGAATATTACTGACCCGCGTTTAGGGCCGTTCGCGCTGGATTTAATGCAAGGCGGCATGTCTGCGGGTGAAGTGATTGCAGGCATCAAAGATCAAGCACAGTTTTTGGAATACCGCCAAGTTTTGGCAATTGATGGCAACGGAAACACGGCGATCCATTCTGGTCAAAACTCTCTTGGTGTTTGGACGCACGCATATGGGGCAGATGTTGTTGCCGCTGGCAATCTGCTGGCAAATGAGGACGTGCCGCAAGCGTTGGTTGACGGTTTTCAGGAGGCGCCTGGGCATCTTGGTGATCGTTTAATTGCAGCAATGCGTGCAGGGCTTGCAGCGGGCGGCGAAGCAGGGCCAATCCATTCTGCTGGGATGCAAATTTGCGACGAGGTTTCTTGGCCTGCAGCAGATCTTCGCTGTGATTGGACGCAAGAGTGCCCGATTGAAGCAATCGCTTTGGCGTGGGATGTCTATAAGCCGCAAATGGCAGATTACGTGAAACGCGCACTCGATCCACGTGCGGCGCCGTCTTATGGTGTTGCGGGTGACGAGTAGCGGGGTTTTGAACATTGATCTTGTTGCATGATTTGGATGAAAATCTGAAACGGACCGCATGAAACCGTAGATTGGCAGTGTAAATTGACGTGTTCCAAGAAAGTGACGGCCAATTTTGCATGTTGCGTAACGGATCAAGCTAAATAATCACCCAAAAGAAATAATATTGAATTGTATGAATATTTAAGCCAAATTTGGCTATGAGCAAGAATCACATCTATCGAAAATCGGCTTTTTATAAGCGTAATGCGTCTGGCGCTCTTGGCTTTTGTATGTTTGCCGCGTTAGGGACGACCTAATGAGTGGTGTTCTAGCACATGTGTTTACAGAGGACGTTGCAACCACCGCCCGCAAAACGGAGATGCAAATTGTGCGGTTTGAAATTTTTGTCAGTGCTGGGTTTAATGCCTTAGAAGTGGCCGCTGTAAGCGGAGTTCTGGCGCAGGCCAATGGTATTTTGGACGCCAATCCGTTCGAGTGGCGATATGTTTCTGACACACCGGGCTTGCTGACAGGATCCCAAGGAATGATCGTGCGCGCAGAGCCAGCCGTGGCCAACCATGATTTTTCGCAAGTGATGATCGTGACGGGTGGGCGCAAACGAAAAGGAAGCGATTGGATTGCGCGTGTTCGAGCGATGAAACGGGCAGGGCGGAGAGTAGTTTTACTGTCTGATGCTGCAACGTCGTTCATTGAAACAACGGGCCCTACTTCTGGCAAAGTGACGGCGCATTGGCGTGATGTTCTGACCCTAAGCGAGGCTGGATATTATCCGAACTTGACCTTTAATATCGCGGAAAACGCGAATGGGATAATCACATCCGCGGGAAATTCATCGACTTTGGACCTAATGATTGGGCTGATTTCAGATCACCTTACTGGGCCGCAAATCGCGGAGTTGTCCAGCCATCTGCTGATGTCATCCATCCGAAAAACAAGTGCGGAACAGCCTCGTAATATTGGTCACAACGAAAGCCTGTTCGACAAGCGGATCGCCAAGGCAATTAACCTGATGGAAGAAACCATTAGCGAGCCATTGCCGATGGTCGATCTGGCCGACCAGTTGGGGGTTTCAGTGCGTCATCTGGAACGCCAGTTTAACGAGGTGTTTTCCGATACACCCGCGCGTTTTTACAAGCGTCTTAGGGTAAAGCGCGCCAAGGCGATGTTAGAAGAGACGATGATGTCGATCGTCGATATTTCTGTCGCGACGGGCTTTGGTTCTACCCAAACGCTGGCAAAGTCGATGAAAGATGAATTTGGGCTGACCCCAAAGAGAATTCGGGATCGCCGCACTGTAAAGCTTGTAGATTTTTAGGATAAATTGGCGGGGGTGACCTACCCCACCGCCAATTCAATAAACCGTTCCAAGTGAAAGGTTGTGTCGCCAAAACGGTGATCAATCATCGTAAGCCGTTTCGCTAGGTGCCCCAATTCATACTCCATGGTCATCCCGATTCCGCCGTGCATTTGGATTCCCTCCTCGACAACCAAACGAGCTGCATCGCCAATCAGGTTTTTTGTGGCACTGACATGCAAATCGCGAACCTCTGGCGTTGCATCTATGTGCCCCGCAAGATTGATAACCGCAGAACGTGCTTGTTCAATTTCGATCAGGACATCTGCCAAACGGTGTTGCAATGCTTGGAATTTTCCAATGGGAACCCCAAATTGTTTGCGCGTTTTCAGGTATTCGTTTGTCAGCATTTTGATGCTTTCCATAAGGCCCAAAGCCTCTGCGCAAATGGCAAGTGTTGCACGTGCAGTTACCTGTGAAATTGCATCATGAGCGGTGCCTTCATTGCCCAACAAATCGGCGGTTACGTCATTCAAAATCACTTCGGCTGCAAGGCCACCACCAACAACGCTGTAGCTGCGAAGGGTTACGCCATCAGCGTTTGTTGGAACGATAAACAGGCTGATGCCGTCGGCATCGGAAGCTTTGCCAGACGTGCGTGCACTGACGATCAAGGTTTCGGCAGATGGGGCATTCACTACAACAGCTTTGCGCCCATTAATCATGTAGCCATTAGCCGTCTTTTTCGCGGCTGTTTCAACACGCGACAGATCAAATCTGCTGGTAGGTTCACCATGTGCAAATGCGAGATGCGCCGCGCCAGAAATGACCGCCTCTATCATCTCCTTCTGTGCGCCGCTGCCAAGTTCAGCAATCAGGCCACCGCCCAAAACGGCTGTGTCGATCAAAGGATCAACCGCGCCGATACGGCCCAGCTCTTCAAAAACCAACGCAAGGTCAAAGCCTTCGCCAGCAAAGCCGCCGTCTTCTTCACGAAACAGCGCACCAATGACCCCCATTTCCGCAAGCCCGTTCCATATTTCAGCAGAGAATCCGGTCTCGGCGTCTTCAATGGCTGCGCGGGCATTTGCGCTGTAAGCATCGTTCAAATAACGGCGTAAACCGTCTTGCAACATTTGCCGTTCGTCTGTCAGATCAAAATTCATAGCGTCCTCACAATTCCAGAATGGCTTTGGTGATAATGGTGCGTTGTATTTCGTTTGAACCACCAAAGATTGAGAGCTTTCGGTTGTTCAAATACTGCGCTGTTGCAGGGGCTGCATAGGCAGGGCCGACCGGTTCAGCATTGCTGCCTTCCTCCAATGCTTCGCTGGCAAATGGCATGGCATAAGTGCCAGCGGCGGATCGTGTCAGCGCGTTAATCTCTTGGCGGATCACTGTACCTTTGATTTTTAGCATCGAACTTTCTGCGCCAGGTGCTTGGCCCGCAGCCGCTTGTGAAACAACGCGCAGGTTGGTTGTCGACATTGCCATCAATTCAATTTCAACCCGCGCAATACGGGCGGCGAAATGAGGGTTCTTGATCAAAGGTTGTCCGCCAGATTGTTCCAGCCGCGCGATGCGTTTCAGGTTCTCCAACCCCGCATTTGCAAATCCGACACCCGCAATATTTGTGCGTTCATGGGTCAGCAAAAACTTGGCGTAGGTCCAGCCCTTGTTTTCTTCGCCCACAAGGTTTTCGATTGGCACTCTGACATTGTCGAAGAACACTTCGTTCACTTCTGGCGTGCCATCAATTAGGATAATCGGGCGCACTTCGATGCCAGGTGTGTCCATGTCGATCAGCAGGAATGAAATCCCCTGCTGTGGTTTTCCCTCTTTCGATGTACGCACCAAACAAAAGATTTTATTGGCGTATTGGCCAAGCGTCGTCCACGTCTTTTGACCATTCACAATGTAATGATCGCCGTCACGAACAGCCGATGTGCGAACGGCCGCAAGATCCGAGCCAGCGCCCGGTTCTGAATAGCCCTGACACCACCAATCGTCGCCATTTAGAATGCGCGGCAGGTAATAATCTTGTTGTTCTTTTGATCCAAAATTTTGCAATACAGGAGCCAGCATCGACAGGCCAAATGGCACAACACGCGGGGCGTTTGCCTTGGTCATTTCGTCTTCAAAAATGTGGCGTTCAATTGCGTTCCAGGCGGTGCCGCCAAACTCTTTGGGCCAGTTCGACGCCAACCAACCTTGCGCGTTCAAAATCGCGTGCCATTCTTCGAAATCAGCTTTCGTAAGGCTCTGGCCATGTTTGCTGCGATCCACCAATCGCTCTGGTAAATTGGCTTTTAAAAACGCGCGGACTTCGTCGCGAAATGCAATCTCTGCATCTGTGTAATTCAGATCCATGATGTTTCTTCTCCCGTTGTTAGCGAAATTTTGAACGAAGTTTCGCGCGGTGACAATCGAAACGCTACGCCACTTGGCCTAGGGTGCGTAATCAAGCTTCCCAAAGGCAATATCCAACTTCTCAACAATTTCGCTGATTTGATCTTGGGTGGTGATGAAAGGCGGCGCAAGGATGACGTGATCGCCCGATTTACCATCCCGTGTACCGCTCATTGGATAGCAGGCCAACCCTGCCTCAAACGCAAGTTTCTTGAAGTTTGCAGCGGCTTTTAAGGTGGGATCAAGCGGGGTTTTCGTGTCTCGGTCTTTCACGATTTCAAGACCAATAAACAACCCGCGTCCGCGGATATCGCCGATGTGGGGGTGCTGTCCGAATTTTGCTTGCAAAGCTGCAAACAGCTGATCAGAGCGGGTGCGAACGTCATTGATTAAGCCACGCCTGATGATGGCATTTAACACCGCAACCCCAGCGGCACATGCAACTGGATGCCCTACATAGGTGTGCCCGTGTTGGAAAAATCCTGAACCAGCGCCAATGGTTTCGTAGATATTTTTCGTGCAAAGCATCGCGCCAATGGGCTGGTATCCTGCCCCAAGGCCCTTTGCGATGCACAGGATATCAGGCACGATACCTTCTGCCTCGCAGGCGAACAAATGGCCCGTTCGCCCCATGCCGCACATGACTTCGTCGAGGATCAGCAGCACGCCATATTTATCGCAAATTTCGCGTATGCGCTTGAAATAACCTTCCACCGGCGGGACGGCGCCCAGCGTTGCGCCGACAACGGGTTCGGCCAAAAAGGCGATGACTTTGTCTTCGCCCAAACGCAGAATTTCGTCTTCTAATTCTTGCGCAATTCGTTGCCCGTATTCAAATGCAGTTTCGTCGTCTCGTCTGTCTACGTATTCGTAGCACGGTGCGATGTGGGACGCGTTTATCAGTATAGGTTCGAATTGTGCGCGCCGCCATTGATTGCCCCCAACGGCCAAAGCTCCAAGCGTATTCCCATGGTAACTTTGACGTCGTGCGATCAAATGTTGGCGCTGTGGTTCGCCGTTCTCGACGTGATATTGCCGCGCAAGTTTTAAGGCGGCCTCAACGGCTTCCGATCCACCGGATACGAAGTAAACGCGATCCAAATCACCCGCGGCGTGCTCGATTAGGATATCAGCAAGTTCTTCGGCGGGATCGTTGGTGAAAAAACTCGTGTGGGCATAGGCCAGTTTCGCAACTTGGTCTTGGATGGCCTGCACAACTGCTGGATCGCCGTGCCCAAGACAAGACACAGCTGCGCCGCCCGATCCGTCGAAGTACCGTTTGCCGTTTTCATCAACTATGTAGCATCCCTCACTTGAAACTGCTTTGATCAAGGCGTTGTTGGCTTGGCGTGGAAAAACGTGGTTCATCGTGTGGCCTGCTAGGTTTGATCCTCACTTTGTGCGCGGCTTGGGCTCGAATGACAACGGTGTGGGGATCAGGTTTTTGGCGGCGGCGTTGCCCCTTTTGCGCCAAGATTAATGGCTTGTTCCCTCCCACCGTGCGCTTCGATTAATGCATCTTGATCCACGAACGCTTGTTCGTTGACGGCAATTGGATCAATGTGTTTTCGTAACGCAGTCGAGAGTTCGAGCACGATACTTGGGTTCTGAACTGTGATATTAAACTGCTCGGCTGGGTCGTTCTTCAGATCAAACAATTCGGGTTCAAACCCGAGATATTCGATATATTTCCAACGCCCTTTTCGCAGCATGAATGCCCCAGAAACAGAGCCTGCTGCGTGGTACTGCGAGATCATCTCGCGATCTGTTTCTGTTGGTTGGTTCGCGATGTCCTGCAGCGGTTTTCCGGGCCTGTCGCCGTGCCACTCCAAGCCAAAGAATGCGGGAATGGTTTCTGAAATATCTAACAGCGAAACAGGCGTTTCACACAGGCCTTTTGGCACACCTTTAACATTCGCAATCAAGGGAACATTCACAGCCTCACGGTACATGTTGGATTTCCCCCAAAGCCCGCGATCTCCTGCGTTGTCGCCGTGATCGGACGAATAAATCACATCGGCGTCCAATCCGCTGTCCTTCAACCCTGTTAAGATGCGCCCAATATTGTGGTCGAGCCATTCACACAGCCCCCAATAGGCCGCGATGGCATCTTTGCGTTCTTCTTCTGATTTAAATTTCGCCTCGCTGTCCATAAATGCATTTTGTTTCGCAATCCAAGGGTGCGGCTTGTAGCCATCGCACGGCAACAGTTTCGGCTTGGGCAAATTCATTTTACGATACTTACTGAAAAAGGGCTCTGGGCAAATCAGTGGAAAATGCGGGGCGACAAGGCCAACATACAAACACCAAGGTCTGTCTCGATCTGTTTGCGCGTGATCCTTTAACCACTGGACCGCGTGTCTCACAACCGCATCGTCGTAGCGCGTGTAATCGCTTTCTCCTGCCCCAATCTCGTTTCCCAACATACGCCCCTTAGGGCTTAACCGCTCGTTTTCACGGCGCAAAGACGCCCAAACCATCCCGACACCATCTTTGACCATCATGGGTATGTGCATCTGATCAAACCCAACATCATCGGATGGGTCGCGGTAATGCAATTTGCCGATGGATTCCACCTGTACGCCGCCGCGTTGCAAAATATGGCCCCAGCTTTCAGGCGTTCCGCAATAGGGCATGGCATTGTCCCAATGGCGTGTTTTATGGATGTGTTGACCCGTAGCAAAGGCTGCGCGTGCGGGGACGCAAATTGGCGAAGGAGTGTAGGCATCGCTAAAGCGCGTACCATCGGCGGCGAGCGCGTCAAGATTAGGTGTATCAACAAACGGATGCCCCGCGCAACTCAAGGCATCGGCGCGGTGTTCATCAGATAGAATTACAATCAATCCCTTTGCCATTTCCTCGTCTTTCTTATCCCTTAGACCCAGCGCGGTCGTATCTAAATTAACCACAGCCGTGATATTCTCGCAAATTTAAAGATCTTAGGTGTGGCGAGTGATCAGAGCATCGAAACGATAAATTCGGTTCAAATTTGAAGGTGCCCAAATGTTCTACGTGAATCGACCCTTTGATTGTCGGATGATGGGTTGGTAGACTTTAACAAACTTGTTCAGGAACAAATTGGAAAATCTGTGTTGGAGACGATGAAATGAAATTATCCATCTTAGGGTCTGGATCGCCAGAAGCTTACGTGCGCCGTGCTTCATCGGGGTATCTGTTGGAAATTGGACAGGATAAGATTTTGTTTGATTGCGGTGGTGGCGTATTTGATAACTTGCTGCGCGCTGGCCTGCGCCCCTCTGACATTACGCATATCTTTTTCACGCATTTTCATTCTGATCACATGATGGATTACGCCCGTCTTGTACACGCCGCTTGGGATGAAGGAGGGGCCGCCATCAAAGTTCATGGCCCTTCGCCAATCAAGGGGATCACTAACGCCTATTTTGGGCAAGATGGGGTCATGTCACACGATTTGCGGGCTCGTACGGAGTTGAAGCCGTCCCAAGATGTCTGGGTCGCCCGTGGAGGCGCGCTTCCGCGCCCTTGGCCTGCACCTAATGTTACAGAAATTGCACCTGGATTTTCGTTTGACGGTGATGGCTGGACCCTTGCCAGTTGCGAGGTTCCACATGCGCAGCCAATTCTCGATTGTATGGCATTTTCGGTAAGTTCGAATGGGAAAAAATTCGTTTATTCTGGGGACGCAGGTATTTGCGATCCGCTTGGTCAACTCGCGCAAAATGCTGATTTATTGCTGCATTGGTGTTATCGTTTAGATGGTGAGGAGGCGAATCCGATGATGAAAGAGTTCACGCCAACTCCATCGCAAATAGGTGAAATGGCCAAAAAAAGTGGTGTTAAGAACCTGATGCTCACGCATTTTCGCAAACACATGGATCGCTCCGGTGCGAATGAAGCGGCGATAGACGCTGCAAGCAAAGCCCATGGCTCGTCGGTTCGGATTGCAGAAGACCTAATGGAAATTGAAATTTAGGGCGCGCAAGTCTGAATTTTTACTCAGCGATGTCTTCCGCCCACAGCTCTGGTTTTTCTTCGATAAACCGCAGCATCAACGCAGTGCAATCAGGGTCATCAGCGACAATCACTTCTACACCTTTTGAACGCAAAAACTCTTCGTTGCCGCCAAAGTTCTTATTCTCGCCGATGACAACGCGTGGAATGCCAAATTGCAGGATCGTGCCCGTGCACATCATGCAAGGGCTAAGGGAGGTGTAAAGCGTGGTGTCGCGGTACGTTTTCTGGCGGCCAGCTTTGCGCAAAGCATCCATTTCGCCGTGGGCAATCGGGTCGCCCTTTTGGACGCGCTGATTGCGCCCCTGTGATACCACTTCGCCGCCCCGTGCCAGCACCGAGCCGATGGGGCAGCCGCCCTCGTCATATCCAGCTTTAGCCTCGTCATAGGCGATGCCCAGCAGGCGTGTGTCGTCAGCGTTCATGTCAGTTATTCCTACTGTTTAAGGATCGGTCCGTCGTAGTAAGGTAACGCTTCTACACTCGGTTGCCAAATGCCTTTGTGCCGCAAAGCATCCATGTGATCGGCAATTTCATCCAACGTCGCAAACCATACGTTTTTTTCGGCCTGCGTTTTGGCAATCCATGTTTCAACCTGTTTCCAACGTGCCAACCTGCCTGTCAAAAACGGGTGAAGGATCATCATAAAGAAACCGCCTGCGGCGTATTGGGCATCGAACTCTTCCCAGAACCCAGCCAACCCCTGTGAAGGCGATCGTACGGGCATCATGTACCCAATCTCGTCGTAATGCGCGAAAGGCGGCCAATCGTCCGTCCCCCAATGCACTGGCATTTCGTAGAGCGAACCTTTGGTGGTTTTTAATTGGTAGGGAACATCATCTGCCATCATCGAACTGTCGTAACGCATGCCGTGCTCGATCATCAGATCAACGACTTCTTGGGTGATGTTGTAAACTGGTGCGCGGTAGCCGCGTGGTTTTTGCCCACAGATGCGTTGATGCACATCTAGCGTTCGTTCAAACCACTCGCGCTGCGTGCCGCGCGTTTGGATAGGGTCTTCGTGCAAATACCCGTGGTGGCCAATTTCGTGCCCGTCTTTCAGGATCGCCTCGGCCACATCGGGATAGGTTTCCAGACACCAACCAGGGATAAAAAACGATTGTTTCAAGCCAAGCCGGCGATAGGTATCAAGTATACGGGGCAGGGCGACGATCGGCCCGTAACGGCCCATCGAAATAGGATACAGGCGGTCATGGCTGTCTTCTGGTTTGGCGATATGGATCAGGCTGTCCGCATCCATATCAAACGTAATCGCAACCGCGCATTTTGCACCATTTGGCCATGGGATCGGGTTGCGGATCATAGCATCAACTTTCGTTTAAGACGTGCGCGCTTTGGGTATCCCAAGACAGCCAAATTTCATCGCCGCCCGTAAGGTCGAACTTTGATAACTCGCGTTCTTGCATTTGTACTTTGAATTCGTGGCCTGTCCTATCTTCCAGAAATAAGGTTACCATCGAGCCGACAAATTCTTCAGAGATCAGCTTACAATGGGCCGCGTTTTCACCGTTCGGTTTGCCCTTGGCGATATGAACAAGGTCAGCCGAGATCACAAAGCTCGCCCTTTGTCCTTCGTTCAAAGTCACCTCATTCATCGGCACAGTGAAATCTCCAGATGGCGTGGTGATCATTGCACTGCCTTTTGCCAGTGTGGCGACCGTGCCAGACAAGATATTGTTGCGGCCAACGAATTCCGCAACGAATTGATTGGCGGGTTCACGGTAGATATCTTTTGGAGAGCCGATCTGTGCGATCTCTCCCTCGCCCATGATCACAACGCGGTCGGCCATTGCGAATGCTTCGGATTGGGAGTGGGTTACGTAGACAAATGTGATGCCCAACTCGCGTTGCAGATCGGTCAGCACGGCTTGCATTCGGATAACGAGGTGTGCATCGAGCGCAGACAAAGGCTCATCGAGCAACAAAATTTGCGGTTCCATAACAAGCGAGCGTGCAAGGGCCACACGTTGTTTTTGACCGCCAGACAGCGTTGAAATATCACGATCTGCGAACTCTAGGATTTGCATCTTGTCGAGCCATTTAAGTGCGCGTTCTTTGCGCTCAACTTTGCCCACCCCGCGCATTTTCAGACCAAATTCGACGTTTTCACGGGCTGTTAGGAATGGAAATAGGGCCAGTGATTGCCAGACTAATGGCGTATCGCGTTCATGGGGGGCTACGTCATTCATCACTTTGTCACCCAAACGGATTTCGCCTGTGGTTGGCGTATCAAGCCCTGCTAGCATGCGCAAAGTTGTGGTTTTACCGCACCCTGATGGGCCCATGATTGCCAAAAACTCACCTTCGCGGATTTCGAAATCTAGTTCGTTTACGGCAACAAAATCGCCGAAGTGTTTTTGGACTTTGTCAAAGATTACCAGCGGTGCGGTCATGGTCGAATACTTTTCAATTGGCGGCTGGCAAAGAAAATTTGCGCCAGCACAACGAGGGTCATTGAGATTAAAAAGACGAATGTTCCGATGGCATTTACCTGCGGGTCGATGTTGCCTTGCACGATTTCAAGGATGATCACAGGCAGCGTTTTGTTCAGGCCAGAAACGAACCAAGACACGGCAAACTCATCAAAAGAAACCGCAGCTGTCAGAAACAAACCTGATGCAATTGCCGGCATGCAAAACGGAATAATCACATGGCGCATAGTGGCCCATTCGGAACCACCAAGGTTCCACGCAGCGGCTTCAAGATCAGGGTCCATCTGGTTCAAACGCAGTCGGATCACGGCCATCGCAAAAGGCGCGGTAAGCACGCTGTGGGCGATGATGATGGAATAGATTTGGCCTGACATGCCGATTTTCGAAAACCAAGCTAGCATCGCCAACGCCATGATAATTAGAGGAATTGTTGGGGGAAGTAGGATCAACGCCAGATACGGCCCTTTGAAGCGAAAGTTATAGCGGTAATCGGAATAGGCAGTGCAAAACCCAAGAAATGTCGCGATGACGGCCGTAGAACAAGAAACGATCAGACTGTTAAGAGCGGCTTCCCATACGTCGGGGTCGGCAAGGATTTTTTGATACCATTCGGTGGTAAAGCTGCCGAGCGGGATCGTGGGAAACCGTTGCGAGTTGAACGAAAAGATCATGCTGAAAATGATCGGTGCAAAGACGAACGCAAAGATCAGCGCGACATAAATCGTCAGAACAATGTTGGAGACGCGGTTGGTTTTCATTTCGCGCCCCTTCGTTTGCGATAGGCCAAAGCAATTCCGGTAAAGGCGACCGCGAACAGGGTCCCCATCATCATGATCGCAACCACCGCAGCACGGGGCCATTGTTGGCCAGATTTGGTGGTATCAAGGATCAAAATTGGCAAGGTCGGTTCTTGCGAGCCGCCAAGGTAAAATGGCGCCACGAAATCACCAAAGGACAGAATAAAGCAGAAAATGGCCGCGATGATCAGACCCGTTTTTGAGAGCGGAATGATCACCTGCCAAATTGTTGCGAATGGCTTGCACCCAAGATTGCGGGCAGCCTCTATCAAGTTTTTGTCGATGTTCGCCATGGTCACGGTTTGCAAGATCACCACAAGGGGCAGGGTCAGGGTCATATATCCGACCAGCGTGCCAAAATTAGTGTTCAACATTGTAAAAGGGCCAATCCCGAGATTGCCGAGCAGCGCATTTATCACGCCGCTTTCCGACAGGATCACAAACCAAGAAAATGTACGCACCAGATAGCTGGTGAAAAAGGGAATAATCAGCAGGAAGATCGCCCAACGCCGCGTGCTTTCACTGGCGCGAAAGGCAAGGGCAAAGGCGGCTGGGAAAGCGATACACATTGCGCAAACCGTAGAGGCGGCTGCGATGAAAATCGTGTACCAATAGCTGTCCCAAAAATATCCCCGCGATAGCATTTTGGTCCAATTGACGAACTCAAACGCCTCGGTCATGCGATAGTTTTTCACCAAGAAAAACGACATCGCCACCATGAACAAAACCGGCCCGACAAAGAACACGAACTGCCAAACGATGATGGGCAGTCGCCATGTCAGGGCGTAAAAATTGATGCTACGGCGCGGTTTTGAAGGCATTGTTTTAAGCGATCCTTAAAAAGTGGGCGACCAAAATCGCCCACTTTTAGAGTTCAGAAAAGGGGATCAGGCGTTTTTATATTCTGACCAGAAATCGTTCCAATCTTCCAGAGATTGTTGCTGCGGAATGTCGCGGTAATGGATGCGACCTTCTTTGATCAGCGTGATGGGATCCTGCGGGTCGCCGTCGATTTGGTGCGAACGTGTGGCCTCGGCCAAATCGGCCTCGATCAGGGCTGCACGACCGGCTTTGGTGACACAGAAGCCTGGATAAGCCGCCATTTGTGCGGATTTAACCTGACCCGCTGGTGACATCATGTACTGGATGAAATTCTTCACAAGGTCTGCTTTTTCACTGCCCTTGCCGATGGAATAGCTTTCGGTGAATTGAATGCCGCCTTCTTTTGGAATGACCGACGCAACTGGCGCGCCGTCTTTTTCCAATACGCCGGTGATCCAATCGCCGATGCCAACCATTGCTTGCATCTCGCCGTTTTTCAGGCCATTGAATGTGCCACCGTAGTCAAAGAAACCGCCGACTTGTTTGCGCAAACCCAGCGTCGTTTCTTGAACTGCGGCCCATTTTGCATCGTCGATGTTCCAAAGATCAGCGCCATTGCCATTGTACAGGCTCATCTGTCCAAGGCTCGGTAAATGCCAATCAAAGTGGCCGACTTTGCCTGCGATTTCTGGTTTCCAGAAGCAGGCGTAGCTTTCAGCTTCTGCAGCTGTCACTGAGTTTTTGTTGTAGGATACGCCCAAATGCCCGCCACGCAGCATCATGGAAAACAACTTGCCGTCTTTCCAGTGGCCTGGGAATTTGGTGAAATCTTCGTGCAGCATGTCGTCAAACGGATAGTCTGCGGCCTCCATCTCGTCGATGTAACCAGCCGCGTTCAACTGTTGCACAAATTCACCGTCTGACAGGATCAGGTCATACGTGCCAGGAGGAGATTGCGCGATCAACGCCAACATATTGTCGCCGCCCGCGTAATATTTGGGAACGAATTTCACGTTATTTGCAGCTTCGTATTCGGCGACCATATCGGCCTCACCATGACCATACCATGCCAACATGTTAATCTCTGTTGTCGCAGCCCAAGCTCGGCTTACAAACGGCGCGGTCAACGCGATTGCACCGCCACCTTGCAGCACTTGGCGCCGGCTAGGCATGCTCAGAAAATTACTCTTTGTAGATTTGGTCATTGTCGTCTCCCAGATGTTTATTCTTGTTGGTAAGAAAGGCAGCTCTTAAATTGGCTATTGGGCCTTATTTTGATCGTGATTAGAAAGAAGGCTAAGTCAAGGGATGTTCAAATGGAAATTTATCCTTCGTATGCTTTCATAAAAATTTCTTATGCGAAGGCTTCATCAAGTGTCGCTTCGATCTTGTTCACCACATCATGACCGCCCTGCTCCAAACGGGTTTGGCGGTAAAATAATCCGATGTGAATCGGATCTAGATCGGGAAAATCTAGGTTCGTTTGCAATCGTTGAAGCCCATCTATCATCGTTGGCCCAGTCAGGCAGGATACGCCAATACCGTCCAAAATCGCTTGTTGAACGCTCGCAATTCCTGGGCTGGAAAACGCCACGCGCCAACGACGTTTTGCGTGCTTTAGGGCTTCGGTCATACGGTCACGGTACACACAGCCGAACGGATGCGCGACAAGGGGCAGTTCATCTGCACCGCCAAACGTCAGCCCCTTTGCAGCAACCCAAACAGGTTTTTCCAACCAGCTGCGATACAAGAATTGCTGATCACTGCCGGGGTACAGGCCAACGGCGATGTCCAATTCGTCCTTGCGCAAAGCCTCGATCAAATTTCGCGACAAATCACACCGGATTTCCATTTTGATGTTTGGATTTCCGCGCACAATCCGCGTCATGCACGATTGCAGCATCCGCACCCCATAATCGACAGGCAGCCCGATCCGCAGTGCTTTGTTTTCCATTTTACGATCAAACTGGCTGACGGCGATGTCGTTCAGTCGGAGCATCTGGCGGGCATGGCCAATCAACGCTTCGCCACGTTCCGTAAGGGTCACAACACGGCCTTTGCGCAAAATCAGCGGTTGGCCAACCAGTTCCTCAAGACGTTTCATCTGCAAACTGATCGCGGGTTGCGTACGCCCCAAAAGAGACGCGGCATGGGTATAACTCTCGACTTCGATCACAGTGACGAAAGTGCGCAACAACTCGGTCGGTAGATTTACTTGGGCCAATGCCTATCCATTTCGAATTCATATCCTTCTATTAAGAGTATAAATTTTCGTTATTCAAGAATCTATTCTAACCTAACAAAATGAAACGCGATGAATTCCATAAATTGTTCAAAACACCTGGCCCAGTTGTATTGCCAGTGATCCATGTGCTGGACAGTGCTCGGACCCGAAAGAACGTCGAAATCTTGCTTGAGGCAGGGGCGCAGGGGTGTTTCCTGATCAACCATGACTTTGAGCCAGAGCGGTTCTTGCCAATTATTCGCGATACGCGCGCCGCATTTCCGTCGCTTTGGATGGCGGTGAATTTCCTTGCGGTCACGGGCAAAGACGCCTTTCCGATCCTCGGCCAGTTACAATCCGAAGGCTGCCAAGTTGACGCTTATTGGGCAGATGACGCCTGCATCGACGAAGACGGCGCCAATATTGAGGCCAAAGAAATTGCCGACGTGCGTGCCAAAAGCGGTTGGGATGGCCTGTATTTTGGCGGCACAGCATTTAAGAAACAACGCGAAGTCGACAAAAGCCGATACGGCGACGCGGCTCGCGAAGCCTGCCCCTTCATGGAGGTGATCACCACGTCTGGCGTCGCCACGGGGCAAGAGGCAGACCTCGGAAAAATCGAAACATTCCGCGCCGCAATTGGCGATCGCCCGATGGCATTGGCCTCTGGCATTTCGCCTGAAAATGCGCGCGACTACCGCGATGTTGATTGTTTTATGGTTGCAACTGGCATCAACGAACCGGGAAATTTTTACGACATTGATCCAACCCGATTGGGCGAATTGATGTCGATCACACGCTCTCTTTCCAAAGGAACTGCACCATGACCACCCCCAACAAAGGCCCCCGCGATGATCGTTGGTATCTTAACATTATGGCGCCAAACACCAAAGGCGACAAATTTGCTTGGCTTGATCCGACATCTATCTACATCAACGCTGAGGCGTTTAACGATCTGCTGGATGATCTGCTCGAAGATTTGAAAGATGTTGAATGTGACGTTGTCGCGGGCCTTGATGCGATGGGCTTTGTGCTTGGCGCGGCAATCGCGGCGCATCGCGGCGTTGGATTTTTGCCAATCCGCAAGGCTGGAAAATTATGCGTTGATACGGACAAAGTGGCCTTTGGCAACTATTCTGGCCGCACCCAAGACATGGAAATGCGCCTGCCTGCATTTGGTCCAGGAACGCGTGTTTTGCTGGTGGATCAATGGGTCGAAACGGGCGGCACGATGGACGGATCAATCCGCCTTGTTGAGCGCCAAGAAGGCATCGTTGCTGGCATGGTTGCAGTCGCGATCGAGGAAAATGAGCGAACAAACGAATATCGCGCAACCTACCCCTGCGTTTCTGCCGTTGTTCAAGGATCACGTTGGCAGACCGAATGTAACAACCAAACATTGTCGAGCTTTAAGTCCTACAAACCCGAAGCAGCCTTTCCCCAAACCAAACGGTAATACGCTGCTTTCAAATGCGAAATCGCCTTGCGGTGTGCAGGGCGGTTTCGCATTTCAGTGTTTAGAACAAAGCCGACCAAATTCCTGCGAGCATAAAGATGCCGCCGAAATTCACCCAAAGGTGCCAGATTGAGTACCGAAAAGGCATGGCTTTGCGCACGTAAAAGATCGTCCCGATGACGTAACAGGCGGATCCCGCCAAAATGCACCACAACGCCATGATTGGCACATTCGTCATGTCTGGCAAGGCGCACAAACCAATTGCACCCAAACCCAGATACGAAGCGGTTGACCATTTGGATTTGACATTTTCGTCGGTGAATTTCTTCCAAATCGCCAATAGGGTTAACGCCCAACAAACGCCTAGCAAAATAGGGGTCCAGGTTGTGCTTGCTTGGACGAAAAACGGGGTGAATGTTCCAGCAATGCTTGGGTAAATTGCGGCATGATCGATCCGGCGCAAGGTTTTGCGCCGTTCATGCCAAGGTGAAAAATGATAGGCCCAAGATGCCAAGTTGGATATCAAAGCGCAGACCACATAAACGACAAGCGCGAAAATAATGTTGGTGTCAGCGCGGCCTATTGCGTTGTAAATCAGCACGCCACCCGCACCAAGTATCAAGATAAGGCCCAGAAAATGGACCCCTAAATCAGCGCGCCGATGGGTCAAGTTTTGACTCGGGTAAGTTGATGTTGTCATGATGATACCTTGCCTGCGCACGGCAAAGCCGTAAGGGCACAGAGGCATGAAGTCCACCCGTCCTAATACTGAAAGCCATTTGAATGATAACGGACCCAAGTCCAACCCGAAAGTGCGAGCCGTGCTTGGGTTTCGCCGCTACAGGTCCAGCACCAGTTTTTTCGTTTTTGAACGTGAACAGCACACGGTGATCTGCGCGTTAGACGCCTTTTCAAGGTCGGTTTGGACCAAATCACGGTGGTCTGGCATGCCCTCGCTCACACGGGTAAGGCAGGTGCCACAGACGCCAGATTGGCACGAAACCTGAACGTGGATGCCATTTTCCTCCAATTTTTGCGAGATAGTTTCGCCCGGCAGAACTTCAAACGATTTACCAGATTTTTGCGCAACAATCGTAAAAGGCGCGCCGTCGGTATTTACCTCTGCGCCAAAGCGTTCAAGGTGAACGCAACTTTCATCCCATGCATTGTTTTCAGCCGATTTAACGATAAAATCCATGAAGCCGTTGGGGCCACACACATAAAGATGCTTGTCAGATGCGGCGTTCGCCAGCACGGCGTTGATATCCAGCTTTTGATTATCAGTGCCGCTATCGATGTGCACCTGAACCTTGTCGCCAAAGCGTTCCAGTTCATCCCTAAACGCCAATCGGTCCGCCGTCCGCCCGCAATAATGCATTTCCCAAGACGCACCAGACGCTTGAAGCGCGTAGGCCATATTCAACATGGGAGTGACGCCAATACCGCCGGCAAACAGGATCGTGTGCGCGACGTTTGCCCCCATCGGAAAGTTGTTGCGGGGGCGACCGATTTTGATCTGCGCTCCCGTTTCAAACCCCGTGTGGATCGCAGTTGATCCGCCGCGTGATTTTGGATCCAGCAGGATGCCAAGGCGATATTTCGAGCTGTCCGCTGGATCGCCCGTCAAGGAATATTGACGGATCAATCCAGATTTCACGTAAACATCGACATGCGCACCAGCTTCGTAGCTGGGCAGGGCCGTGCCGTGCGTGCTGGCCAGTTCAAGACCGATGATATCGGTTGCAACATCCGTGCGGTTTTGTACGGTGACGTCCAGCCAAGGATCGTCTTGTTCAGCGCCCTTTGGCGTATCGACCAGCACATCTGCGGCCAGGTGAACCTTAATTGGCATACTGGCATAGGCGCGGATGGTGTTGTTCATGGCGACGACGGGTTCGCCTAACAGTTCGAACTTTTCAACGCGGCGGCGCAGAGCCTCGAGCAGCAGGATAATTTCACGCCGCGCAAGGTGCATGCCCATGCACATGTGAACACCTTGCCCAAACCCGAGGTGATCATGCACGTCGCGGTTCACATCAAAACGATCTGGATCCGCAAACTTGCGCGGGTCGCGGTTGGCAGAGGCGTACATCACGATCACGCGTTTGCCTGCGGGGATTGTGTGGCCCGCGATATCGCTGTCCTCAATCGCGTAACGGGTGAAGGCGCGGATCGGAGTTGCCATGCGCACGGCTTCTTCAACTGCGTTCGGGATTAGGCTGGCGTCTTGGCGGATCAAATCCCACTGGTCGGGATGGTCGGCGAAGAATTTCACGATCTGCCCAGTGGTTGAAATGGTCGTATCAAGGGACGGATTGATGTAGTCGCGCATCAATTGTGCGCAGGTTTCATAGGAAATACCGCGTTCTGGGCCGACCTCGAAAATACGTTTGGCCCAACCACCGTCTTTCAACTTTTCTGGACGGCCATATTCTTGCAGGAAATCCCGCAAATCTACGAGGTCTTCGAATGCTTGGCTTGTGCGGGCGTTTTCGGTGCCAAACAGGTTGAACGTGGCAGACGCCCATTTCAGCATTTGATCGGAATCAACAGGTAAGCCGACAAGTTCGGCAACGATGGTTACGGGCAAGAATTGCGCAAAGTCCGAAATCGCATCGAATGCGCCTCGTTGGCAAAGCGTGTCGATCAGCCCATTTGCCGAGGAAACCAACAAAGGTTCGATTTCTTTTAGCGCACCGGGGAGGAGGGGTTCGGATGTTACCGCGCGGGTTTTGTCGTGTTCTGGTGGATCGGAATTCAGCGTTGAACCAACGAGGATGTCGTTCACCTTTTGGATCGGTGAAACCCCACGCGAGCTGACAAATCGGAGCGGTTGGCGCAAGACTTCGCTGACTTCTTTGTAACGGGGCAGGGCGTACATGTCGTGTTTGGGCAGGTAAACCACAGGCCCCAGTTCACGCATTTTTTCATACACGGGGTAAGGATCGAGGATGACTTCGTCGGAATAGAAATCTATGTCGAGCGAGGGTGATTTCATGTTACATCCCTGTCGGATTTCAAGCGCAGCGCGGCCAAGCCCATTACATCTGATTGAACGAAAGATGCTATACCGCCATCAATGGCGATGTCGGCGCCCTTGATCCAATTTGAGGCGGGCGAAAGCAGGAAAGCCGCGATTTCGGCGATTTCCTCGGGCGCACCAGCGCGGCCCGCACGGGCAACGTTTATGGCCACCTTTTCGCCAAATGCCTTTTGGAAATCGACCAGAATGCCAGTGGCGACCGCAGCGGGACTAAGGGAGTTGATCCGCAATCCGCGCGCGGTCATCGCCTCTGATTCCGCGACAGTCCACAGGATCACGGCTTCTTTGGTCAAGTTGTAACAGCGCGTGGCATCAATCCCTTCCAAGGCAATAAAAGCAGCGAGTTGGCTGGGGTCTGACAGCAGTGCTAACCGTTTAACCTGCTCTAGCCCTTCGCGCCAATTTTGCCCTGCGCGGCTGGCCATGTTCACGATCGAGGCATCCTTGCGCATGTGCGGCATCATGGCATTGGTAAAGGCCCGCGTCCCAAGGAAATTTACTTGCAAGATTGCTTCTTCCAAACCGTCGCGCGGCGGCAGGCCAGCATTGTTGCACAACCCATCAAGTGGTTCACCAATTACGGTGGCCGCGTTGGCGATGCTGGTCGCATCGTTCAGATCCAGATGGATAAAGTGATCGACGTTTTTGTCTGTTTTTTGGATATCAAAACCAATCACGCGGTGGCCTTGTGTTTTCAAGATACGCGCTAGTTCAGCGCCGATACCGCTGACGACGCCTGTTACTGCATAGGTCATTTTGGTCATGTTCGGCTCCCGTTGGCTTTGATGTACATTAGGGCTGAAATAGCGATTATGAAAAGACTTGAAATAACATGATGTATAAGTTTTTCTGATCACCATGAAACCACAACATATCCAAATTCTTGTTGCGATTGCTGAACACGGCAGCCTGCGCGCCGCGGCAAAGTATCTAGGCAAGTCGCAGCCTGCATTAACCCAATCTCTGCGTCAGGCTGAGGACGATCTTGGTGTTGCGCTATTTTCGCGAACGTCGCGCGGGGTGGAATTGACCGTGATCGGTGAACGAGTGTTGGTGCGGGCAAGGACGATAACGTCAGAAATTGCTCGCCTTGACGAGGAAGTGGCGCAATTACGCGGCGAGCAAATCGGAGCGGTCAGTGTTTGCCTTTCACCTTTGGCGGCGATGCGGATCATGCCCCGCGCGCTGACTTTGTTTCGCAAAACCCACCCGAAAATCGAGGTGCGCTTGTCCAGTGGCTTGTTCCCAAGCGCACTGAAACCGCTCCGAGAAGGGCGCACTGATCTGTTAATTGGACCTGCGCCACCGACGGATATGGCGCGTGAAATAACGGTTGAGCACCTGATCGATACGCCGATCAAGGTGGTCACCTCACTTGGATCGCCGTTGTTACATGCTAGATCCCTAAGCGAATTGAGCGATGCGCAATGGATCATGATCGGGGCACCTACTGGGCCGGGGGATATTTTCAATCAACCCTTCTTTGAACATGGGCTGACGCCGCCACACGCCCTTACCACATCGGAATCGTATTTTGGGGCACTTTCGCTGGTTGAAAGTTTAGGGGCCGTTTGCACATTTCCTGAACTTCTTTTGGAAGATGTGCGCCAGACCTGGAAAATTGCGCCGATTGCAATCCGTGAGAACATCGCACCGCTAAAAATCGCGCTCATGACACGAGCGGGTCACCCACTAACGCCTGCCGCAGATGCTCTTGCAATGTGTATTCGGAGGCGTGTTTCCTCAATGTAGTCGATAAGTTAAACAAATCGCGATTTCATAAATGTTGTTAAGACTTATCACACTTATCGAATAGCGTGTCTTATGTCCTCGCTGAAAGAAATCCCCATGACCGATCTCGTTGAAACACAGCTTTTTATAGACGGTGTGGCACGGCCTGCCTCAAACGGTGAAACCTACGAAATATTCAACCCTGCACGCCCGTCAGAACTGGTAGGTCGCGCAGCATCTGGCACCCCTGACGATGTAGAAGCTGCTGTCAAAGCGGCGCACTGCGCCTTTCCTGCTTGGGCAGCCCTAAGCTACGGGGAACGTGCAGAAATGCTGCACAAAGTGGCGGCCGCGATCACCCAAGCCATGGAAGAGGTCGACGCGCGCGTCTTTTCACCCGTGAGCACGGCAAAATCTTACGCGAAACGCATATCGAGATCAGCCGTCTTGGCGAGCGGTTCACGCAATGCGCAAATTATGCAGAGCGATTGGAAAAAGATGAAATCATCCGCGCCGCGCCGAATGATACGATCATAACGCGCCAACCGCGCGGGGTTGCGGCCCTTGTTGTGCCGTGGAATTGGCCGCTTGCTATTCTGGGTGCAAAACTGCCCCAAGCCTTGATGGCGGGCAATACAGTTGTGGTGAAACCATCGGCCAACTCGGCGCTGGCCCCTGCGATGTCTTTACATAAAATTGCAGAAATGCTGCCGCCAAGCGTGGTTAATATCGTGACGGGATCGGCCCGCCAAATTGGCGATGCGATCATCGGTAATCCGCTGGTGCGATACGTGAATTTCACTGGTTCTGTTGATGTTGGCCGCCATGTTATGCGGGTCGCGGCGGAAAATATTACGCCCGTCACTTTGGAATTAGGCGGCAATGACGCGGGCATTATTTGCCACGATGTTGATCTGTCTGGCGACGCATTTCAACGGCTGTACCGCGCGGCGTTTATGTCGACGGGGCAAATTTGTTACGCGCTGAAACGGCTTTACGTTCACAAATCACGCTTTGAAGAAGTCGCCGAAGGATTGCGCGCGATCGTTGATGCCCAAGTGATTGGCGATGGCTTGTTGCCTGAAACCACGATGGGACCGATGAACAACGCCAACCAGTTGAAGGTCGTTACCGATATGATCGGAGAGGCACGAGCAGCTGGGCAAGATTTGCACGAGTTGGGGCAAATTCTGGACCAAGAACTCTATGAAACGGGGTATTTCCAACGCCCCGCGCCGGTATTCAACGCTGACCCGTCGCTTTCGGTTGTGAAAGAAGAACAGTTCGGTCCGATTTTACCGCTTATCGCGTTTGAAACAGAAGATGAGGTGATTGCGATGGCCAATGACGACCCGTTTGGTTTGGCGTCATCTGTTTGGACACAAGACACGGAGCGCGCAGTTGCGTTGTCGCGCCGCATTGAGGCTGGCTATAGTTTTGTGAATGCGCACGGCCCGTCCGCGATGGATAACAATGGCCCGTTTGGTGGATTTAAGAAATCGGGCATTGGGCGAAATTTTGGCTATGAAGGCTTGACGCAGTTTCAGGGTCATCACTCTATTTCCGGTGGGCCAGGAACGCTGGTTTAAAGCGCTACAAGCAAAAAAGGCCTCGGAAATGATCTGAGGCCTTTTCGTTTTCAGGTTTTACCCCTAATTCACCAACGTCGCCTCTGTCACTGCATCGACA
>Ga0233426_10000388_pt1 | contig 47907 bp, 43 predicted proteins | sample SI_118_April2016_6_FD_179875 | JGI IMG/M metagenome (GOLD analysis project Ga0233426, IMG submission 179875) | Seawater microbial communities from Saanich Inlet, British Columbia, Canada - SI_118_April2016_10_MG | ecosystem: Environmental > Aquatic > Marine > Inlet | place: Canada: British... | reverse complement strand
TACCAAGAAGACAAGCTCACCAAAGACGACTTAGCCAATCTAGAAGATTACAACATTAGCAATCAAGAACTGACTCAATCCTATTTAAATGGCCTGTATTGGAGTAAAGAACAAACTAAGTAAGATGGCTAAGATAAAGAGCGACAATACACAAAGAAAACTAAAACATAAAATAATCTAAGGTTTATTATTACTGCGCCAACAACCATCGGTAAACGGCTTGTGTATCAAAAGGCCATCCCAAATCAGCCCCTTTCTCAGCTCCTTTCTCATCATTATCCGCTTCTATCGCTAATCGAATAACCGGAATTCTTACACCATAACGCTGTAACAAGGTTTCATCATCGGCAATATCTATTTCGACCAAACGTAAATCACATACATCTAGCAAAGGCTCAATTTGTTCTTTTGCAAGATCGCAGAGATGGCAGCCCAATGTGTGATATAGAATAAGTGATTTCATGTATGGCCTTACCAGTCTCTAGATGATTATAAACGACGTACAAAATCGGCGTGAACACAACGTAAAACACTATAAGAATACGCTTCCGCTAAACCATCATAAGCAGGTTTGAGTTTTGCCATTTCATCCATCAACCCACATTCCACAAACACTCCTTCTATTTGATGTAACTCAGATTGAGTTAATTTCACCACATCACTTAGCTCGACTTTACTAAAACGTATCAATTGAGATATATGTGTATAAATAGTAGAAAGTGCTAATTGCCGTTGAGTCGCTATCGCTTCAGGTATTTCGCCGGAGGATATTAATCGGTAGGTTTCTTCAACCGTAGGCGATAGCTCTCCGTTAGTTATTATGTTATTTTTTTTCTTATCCGCATACTCTTGAATAACGGCAATAAAGGCACTGGCATATTGATCACACTTTTTTTGTCCTACGCCACTCAAACGAGAGAAATGCGCAATGTTTGAGGGTAATTCTTCAACCATTTGCATAAGCACACTATCATGAAAAACCACATATGGTGGAACGCCTTTAGCTTGCGCTAGATCTAAACGACATTCACGCAACAATTCCCACAAATCCGTTTTATGCTGGTCTAGGGTCGCCTTTGTATTAGCTGATGATTTTCGCAATGCCGTTTTTTGCACCACATCTTTACGCAATTCAATAGAAGCTTCGCCCTTTAAAATGGGGCGACAGTTTTCAGTGAGTAGAATGCGATTAAAGTTAGCAAAGTCCACCTGTAAAAAATTACGCGCGATTAATTGTCGATAAACCGATCGCCATTGCACTTTATTAAGTTCTTTGCCTATGCCGTAAACACTTAACTTTTGATGGGCAAATTGTTTTATTTTCTCAGTATTAGCCCCACTCAACACATCTATCAGATGATTCACACCAAACCGTTGATCCGTGCGATAAGCGCAGCTAATCGCCTTTTGCGATGCTTCAGTACCGTCCCATGTTTCAGCAGGATTTTTGCACATATCACAATTGCCGCACTGTGCCGGCGATTCATCACCAAAGTAATGCAATAAAGCATGTCGACGACAACTAGTAATTTCACAAAGGCCTAACATAGACTCTAATTTTTGATGCTCTACGCGCTTAAACTCATTTTTTTCTTCTGTGCCACCAACCGCAGAACCCATCATTTCTCGCAGTTTAATCACATCCTCTAGACCGTATACCATCCATGCATTAGCTGGCTCACCGTCACGTCCTGCTCGCCCCGTTTCTTGGTAATAGGCTTCTATACTTTTAGGAAGATCTAAGTGAGCCACAAAGCGAACATCGGGCTTGTCTATCCCCATACCAAAAGCAATAGTTGCCACGATAATCACTTTTTCTTCACGCAAAAAACGCTGCTGATGTAATGCCCGTGTCTCATAAGGCATACCTGCATGATAAGGCAATGCGGTAAAACCTTGTGCGGTTAACCATGCAGCGATATCTTCGGTTTTTTTACGGGACAAACAATAAACAATACCGCTGTCTTCACTATGACGTTCTTTAATAAAACGTAACAACTGTTGCTTAGGTTGCTGTTTTAACTCTATATGATAACAAATATTCGGCCGATCAAAACCGGCAACAAACGCTTTTGCTTGTTGTATACACAGACGCTCTATAATTTCTTGTTGAGTACGCGCATCCGCTGTCGCCGTTAAAGCCATCCGCGGCACATTCGGAAAAGCTTCTGCAAGGTGATGTAAACGCAAATAATCTGCTCGGAAATCATGCCCCCATTGAGAAACACAATGCGCCTCATCAATGGCGAACAATGAAATCGTTGCCTGCTGTAACAAATTAACGGTTCGGGGCTGGCTTAAACGTTCTGGAGCAATATAGAGTAAATCTAGCTCGCCCGTGACCAATGCATTTTCTATCGCATAACTATCGGCAGCCGCTTGTGTAGAATTTAAAAAACCCGCGCGGATACCCAACTCTTTTAGTGCATCGACTTGATCTTGCATCAGAGCAATTAGCGGCGAAATAACAACGCCACAGCCCTCTCGCACTAAAGAAGGTATTTGATAACAGAGTGATTTTCCGCCGCCTGTGGGCATAATGACTAAAGCATCAGTACCTGCAATAACGCTATCAATAATAGCCTGTTGCTGACCTCGAAACGCATCGTAACCAAAGGTATCTTTTAGCACTGTTTGCGCAACGGACATGGATGACTCTTTTTTTAGGTTTTGAAGAGGGGGAAGAATAATAGCAAAGAGGAACCAAAAAGTCAGATATGTCTCAGGCGGTCAATATAAACATTACCTGCATCAACACCATCTACTATAAAAGCTATTTTTACCCGCTCTTATATTCACAACCAAGCATTAAAAATGCCGTTTTACTTATCACCAAGGGCAATATGTAAACCGTTAGCAACTTGTTGCTGACAATCTACAGCGCATACTTTTCTATTTTCAAAATCACTCAATGTCACCGGTTGATGAAAAGTAATTTCTACATCTGCTTTTGCCAATCCTAATGCATTAAAAAAATGTGACGCGAAGGGCATGGTTGCATACCATGCATATTGATCACGTCGTTGATGGCACATAGGCTGATCCTTATACTTTGTATATGCCAGAGTCACGGGTTGAATAAGCACCTCTTTTTCACTTAACTCGACCGATTGCAGCAAACTAGATTTAAATGGCTGAACATGTGTGCCATCGGTACTAGTGCCTTCTGGAAATAGTATTAAATTGCCCTCCGCCTCAAAGTGATCAGACATCACCTTCATTTGACCACGTACTTTTTTACTATTTCTTTCAAAAAACAAGGTGTTTTGCGCTTTCGCCAACCACCCCAATATCGGCCAACCAGACACTTCTGACTTTGCGATAAAATAGGCAGGCACATATTTCCCTAATACAAATACATCTAAATACGAGATATGGTTCGATAAAAACAATGTGGGTCGTACTGTCGATATTTCACCACTCACATGGCAACGCAAATTAAATAACCAGCAGCAACCACCATGGAACACAAAGTAGCATTTTTCAATTTTTGGTAGCTGTAATATTTTCCAGCATAAGTGTACTAACAACATCACAGCACACCAGACAATCAACAGCAACGTGGATATCACAACACGCAAAGAATGAAATAAGGGTTTTTTCAATATGTTGGTGTTTTCGTTTTCTAGAGCGGTTTTTATATTTAAATCAGACATGGGTGACCAAATTAGGGTTTGTTTTTAGCATTGATTGCGTTTCCACATAAATAGACACATAAACGGTATTGAACGCGGGATCAATAATCGCAGCATCGCTAATTTTAGCACCCAGCTTTAAATATCCTCTAAGTAATGTAGGGATAGACTTTTGTGCTTCTTCCCAATCTGCAGAGGACTTGTCTAATGTTTCATACAACGCGTTTAGATCAATATAATCATTGACCTTAGGTTCTGGACGCAATGATTTTTCAGCCAAGTGATGCTGATAAAGATATTGCATAATCGGTAGATGGGGCGTGACATCTGTGCCCGAAAAACTAGCACAGCCTAGCATCACTGGAATATTATTATCCTGAATAAAGCTCATCGCATATTTCCAAATAAGCATCAGGATCACACCACCACGGCCATCAGGGTCTATACAAAAACGACTCAACTCCAGCGATCGACCAAAATGTTTTTTCAGTCGACTAAGATCAAAGGTTTCTTCGGTATAAAAATGTTGGCCTAATTCAAGGCACTCACTATAAAAAAGACGCAAGGTGCCAACTACTGCAGGCTGTTGCTCAGCACGAGTATCTAACACAACAATATGAAAACCACCTTCATCCCACTCATCCATATCCCGCTGCTCTGCCTGCATATCAGCACTGGGGTTACCACTTTTTTCTCGATAAAAAACACGGTAACGCAAAGCTTGCGCCGCTTTTATTTCGTCTATTGTTTGCGCAAATCTAACTGTATAGGGACCTGCACTAGTAGCTGACGGAGACTGTAGCTTATCTAAAGCATGAATGCCCTTCGTTCTGAGTACATTATCATTCATCGCATCATCTGCCGATGCCTCGGTGGTTATTACAGTTGCGGTCATAATAAAACACTCGTTATTTTTACTTTTATAAAAATTATTTTTTTAGGCATCCGAATTCATCACTCGAACTTTATTGATCAACTCTTTTACACTCATCGGCACAAAACCCTGAGCGATATTTTTTTGTCCTATTTCAAAAGCGAATGCCCATTGTTTACACAAGATGCGGTAAGCCGTGAACACGCTATAGCTTGGATCATACATATTCGTCGATTCCGATGTAACACCATTAACCTCTATGACTTTTATGTCGCCACGCTGAAAAGCCTCTATGCTTTCGGCACGAATGTCGTAACGACCAAAATAAAACCCATCAATCTGTTGACTTAGATGGTCTATAACTTGACCAAGCGCAGGGGTATTGTATTGCTGGCCCTCCAAAAACAAAGACCCTCGGCAATGGCTGCCTAATCGCACAACATCAACCTCTTCACCTTTGGCAGGAACCGTATGCAAGTTGTCATGATGTTCTCGAAATAAAAAAGCAACCATATAGTGCAAACGCGGATGCTGAGAAATTAATTCATCCAAACGACTAACGCCATCTCCCGTAATAGAAGGAAAGCATTTATGTGTTATCGAAAATATTTTTCCATTTTTTTCATCTGGCTGGCGCATATAAAAAACACCAAATTCAACGCCATCAATATATTCTTGCAGAACAGTATCAAAGATCGCATCGGCTAAATAATCGACTAATGCTTTTTCGTTATGAATAATAGCGACATCAATACCGCGCTGTCCAAAATCAGGTTTTAATATCACAGGATAACTTAGCTTATTTTCCTGCATAAATACTTTGCATTGCTGGTATTTTTTGTCTGCTGTATTTGCCTGCAAAATCAACGTCGTTTTGGCGGTTAACTGTGTATTATTTTTTTGCAATTGCAATAAGCTATCACTTTTATTTTCGCCAATAAAACCGCTACCCGGCAAACCTGGGTTCACTGCGGTGAACGTAAGGCCTCGATAACGGATGACTAAACCTAAAATATAAATCACTACAGGAGCATAAAATAGGCTCATCGGCCAAAACTCCCATCGCCACATGCGTTTAATACTGGACAGTAAACGTTGGCGCTGGTGATAATTCATTATACTATTTACATTCACGCGGATACTTTTACTGTATTTTCTACTGTTTTTTCATGTAACGTTTTTTCATGTAACAGTGTTGACGGTGCAACACCAAATTCTCTCGACGTGTCGACTCCGTAAAAACGTAACATCGTCGATATTAGGGCGTAGTGGTGAACTGAGTGACCATGCAAAAATTGCAATTCGCGACGTATTGATGATTGTGTCGCCTCACCTTCTGGCAAAGTAACATCACTACACAATAAAACTGATAACGGCTTGTCACATAAACCTTCTTTTTCTGCACCAATAAAAAACTGGCTAATCTCGTTAATAACCGCCAAAGCATACGTTCTATCGGTTTCTGTTTGTGTATCCCTTTGGCGTTTTTCGTAATCGATAAGCCCCTGCCCTACGTCACGAATAAAACATAAGTAATGATCAACTATATGCCTTATATGTTTACCCAAACAGGATTCAAAATAAGGACGTTCCACATGATTGTATTTATCTGCAGGTAGCTGGTTGATCATGTCACTAGCAACCGCCAGTATTTTCACATTACACTGTATGAGGTTCGACATCTCAGTTGAGAGTTTATTCAACAGGGGCTCCAATTTATATGGGTTTATTGATACACGCTGGCTTTTCTTAATTAGCAACATATGTATTACGATGGGGCTTATGACTATGAAAAAGTCAAAAAATTCATATTGAATTCTATTGTATTGATTTAGTTAACGAAACACCAGAAATCAAGGTGCGTAGATCGAGCGCGGCTCCATACAGACAGTAGCTATCAGTAGCTATACAACGGTATAAAAGGCATAATGTTTTATGATTTTTATTCCTATGCAAAATTCTGCTATATTTTTCAGCAGACATGCATAAGGACAGTATTTGAGATTATGATTCATGCCTAAGAAGTTCTTAAAACGCTTCATTCCTTCTCAGCAGTTTATCAAAGACCACCCCTCTTTACGCTTTTTAGGGCCAGTAGTCGGCGACCCTAATTTATTTCATCTAAACCGATACTCAGTATCTATGGCTTTTTTGGTGGGGATGTTTTTAGCATTTTTCCCCATGCCGGCACAGATGATCGCCGCTGCCATCATTGCCTTGTGGGTACGCTGTAATTTACCCATTGCCGTTGCGCTCGTATGGATAAGCAACCCGGTCACCATTCCGCCTATATTTTTTGCTACTTACAGTTTAGGTGCGTGGATATTAGACACACCAGCGATGAACATTAACGTTACGTTAAGTTGGGCATGGATTAACGGGGAATTAACACGCATTTGGAAGCCACTATTAACAGGCTCCATTATTACCGGTCTATTTTGTGGCGTCACCAGCTATACCATCATCAACATTATTTGGCGCTGGCAAGTGATTCACCAGTGGAAAAAAAGAAAGTCTAAGCGAAAACAACCTCAAATCAAATGATTCAGCTAGCCTAAAATACTAGTAGTCAATCGTATCTCAAGACCTCAGCAGGTAATACTTTGGTTGCTCTCCATGCAGGATACAGCGTCGCCAAAAAACTCATCGACAAGCTAACGGCCATCACCAACAACACATCAAACCATAATAATTGTGCAGGTAAATAGCTAATAGGGTAAATATCGCTCTTCAGAAACTGGACCGACAATAGCGCCTCGATAAACACGACGATATCTTGAACAAACCACGCAAGCACCACCCCCACACAAACACCTATTGCTGTTCCGATAACACTAATGACCGTGCCTTGCACCATAAAGACCGCAATAACCTGACGATTGCTGGCACCCAATGTACGTAATATAGCAATATCACTTTGCTTATCTAATACCACCATCACCAAAGTAGACACCACGTTAAATGCTGCAGTGGCAATAATGAGTAGTAATAACAAGCTGACTAACTTTTTGGACATTTGTATGGCGTAGTAAATATTACCGTGAGTGCGTGTCCAGTTTGTTGTATAAAATCCGTAAGGTAATTGCGCTTGCAGATTGTTTGCTAACGATGCAGCAGCGAATAAGTCATCTAGCTTCAAATGAATGCCTGAAACAACCAAAGGTTTATCATCAACATTATGACTCTTTTCATCTACAGAAATAGGCTTCCCGTAAGTAGATTCCCCGTGAACAGACAGCGAAGCAGCAACACGAATATCCATCAAGGCTAAAGCCGCATCTATTTCTGTGCCAGTATTCAGCACATCGATGACCTGCAAACGCCTGATGGCAGGAGGGACAGACTGCCCCTCTGCCCGTGGAACAATAACACTCACTTTACTGCCGATATTGACTCCTAATGTATCCGCCAAGCCTCGACCTAAAACAATGGCATCTTTATTATTTCTTAGCGCAAGACGTGTTTCTGGCTGTAAAAACTGGTGAATAATGGAGGTAGTGGATTCAAGCTGATGATCAATGCCGTAGATTAAGGTGGGCTCGGTGTTTTTCCCCACATTCACCATCGCTTGCAGCTCGACAAACGGCGACACGCCAATAATTTGCTCGTTGCTTAGTAACTGTTCTCGTAAGGAAGACCAGTCCTGCATTCCTCCTGTTTGATAGAGCGTGACTTGCGGCATAATTTGCAAGATACGTTCGCGCAACTCTTTATCAAAGCCATTCATGACGGATAACACAACAATAAGCAGGCTCACGCCAAGCACAATACCCATCATGGTAACGCGAGAGATAAAGGCAACCGACCGACTGCGCTGCCTAGCAATGGTGTAACGTAAGCCTAATAACAGACTAACCGAATTAGACAAGGCACTAAACATAAGGCTGTAATCGCCCTTCTCGTAATTCTAAAATACTGTCCATTGTTGAAGCCAAACGTTTATCGTGGGTGACGATAATAAAACTGAGCTGAATACTTTGATTTAGATCCATTAATAAGGCTTCTATTGCCTGTGCCGTCTCTTCATCCAAGTTACCTGTTGGCTCATCCATTAAGACGCAAGCGGGCTCCGTGACAATCGCCCGCGCTATTGCCACTCGCTGACGCTCCCCGCCGGATAGTTCTGACGGCTTGTGCTGTAAGCGCTCAGCCAAACCTACGCGGCCCAGCATATTACTGGCGCGTTCAATCGCTTCGTCGCGATACATTCCACCAATCAATAATGGCATCATGACGTTTTCTAAGGCGCTAAATTCACCTAGCAAATGATGAAACTGATAGACAAAACCCAAATGGCTATTACGCAAACTGCCACGAGCATCGTCATCAAGTTCAGACAGTAACTGACCCGCTACATACACCTCACCAGCTGTCGGTGTATCTAAGCCGCCCAGAAGATTTAGCAAGGTACTTTTGCCTGCACCAGAGCTACCAATAATAGCCAGCCGCTCTCCTTGCTTAAGTGTTAACTCGGTATTATTAAGTACCGTGATCGCATGAGGGCCTTCTTGATACACTTTTTGTACTGCGCGACATTCCAATACCACCGATGACTGCTGACTCATAAGCTATTACTCATAATACTGTTCATAACTACTCTTTCATAACCATACTGTTTATAACTATTCATAACGCAGTACTTCTGCTGGTGCGATTTGCGCAGCGCAATACGCTGGGTACAACGTCGCTAGAATACTCATAGATATACCCGAGGCACAAATAAATATCACGTCCGTCCAACGTAATTGAGAGGGAATCTGACTAATAAAATACACATTAGGGTCGAAAATATAAACACCCAACAACGACTCAACAGTAGCGATCACATCACTTATGGATACCGCTAACAGACAACCCAATAATGCGCCAACGAGAATCCCTATAATACCCACAGCACTCCCTTGAGTGATAAAAATGCACATCACCTGCTTGGTTGTCATGCCTAGTGTGCGCAGTACCGCAATATCACCTCGCTTATCAGCGACCATTAACATCAAACCCGTGACGATATTTAGCGCGGCTACCGCGACAATAATCAACAACAACAATGTCACCATGCGCTTTTCCATTTGCACCGCTTGAAATAAACTCCCCTGAGTCTTGCTCCAGTCAGTTAACTGATAATTTTCACCTAGTTGCTCCTGCAGGGTTTGCATGACCGATTGCGCTTGATAAATATCATCCACCTTGACTCGCAAACCCTGTACATTTTTACCGTAACGAAACATTTTTTGCGCATCACTTAAATGGATCATCGCAAGCGTTTGGTCGACCTGCGCACCAACTTCAAAAATACCGACGACAGTAAAACGCTTCGTCCGTGGGAAAATACCTGCGGGTGTAATAGAGATGTCGGGCAAGGTCATTACCACCGAATCCCCCATACCCACACGTAAGCGATGCGCTAATATTCTACCCAATACAATACCAAACTCTCCTACCTGCAAATTATCTGTCTCACCACGATACATATACTCATCAATAACCGACACTTGCCGCTCAACCGTCGGCAAAATACCTTGCAACTGACTACTTTGTACACTGCGCTGTGAACTCAACATTGCATAACCACCTATATACGGTGCAGATGCAGTCAAATGCGGTGTAGAAGAAATAACATCGGCTAAGCCTGACCAATCGTTAAGGTGAGGATGTTGATCAATAAAGCCATGAGGCACCACGCTTAAAATACGCTGTTTTATTTCACGATCGAAGCCGTTCATCACCGACAACACCACGATAAGTGCGAGCGTACCTAGCGCCATTCCTAGCAAGGAAAAACCACTAATAAAGGAGATAAACTGATTACGGCGTTTCGCTCTGATATAGCGTAAACCGATAAAAAATGATGTATTTATAGACATAAAGGCATTAAACGGAAAAAAGCCTTACATAACAAGCGCATTTCGTGAAATATCACCAATAGCATCTATACTCAAGACACGAGGATCACTACTTATCGATTTCACTCACTATATCGTGGTACTAAATAATGTCTGAAAAACGCCAATTCTTTCGCATCCAACAAGATGTTATTTTTAACTTTTGCGCAGTCAGCAATGATGATGTGGTTCACAGTAGAGCTGAACAACATTTTGAACACAGTGACACACTGTGCTTATTTTCTGAGTTTCAGCAGATCAATGGACAACAAGCTCATTTAATGGCGCTTATAAAAGAAGAGAATCCATTAATAGCGGAATACCTTGGTGGCCTTAACCGGAAAATGGATTTGGTTTGCCAGCAAGTGTTATCTGACCAATCCTCTGTCCACGACATAGACAGTGGCCGTATCGATATTAGCCAAGGCGGGCTTGCATTCTCGTCTGATGACTCAATCGGTGTAGAAAATTGGTTGGCATTAAAATTAATCTTCTTACCCTCTTACACTGGCGTTATCACTTACGGCCAAGTCACACGTAATGCGCTGCAAAAAGATGGCACCTATCTTATTGGCGTACGCTTTCACAACCTTGATGATGAGCAATTAAAGCTAATCGCCAAACAGGTTTTTAAGACACAGATTATCGAAAGGCAACAAACTTACGCTTTTCAACATTGAGGCCACCCCTCTTCTATGCCCTAGCGCTTGACTTAAGGTCATAACGCAATGTGGGCCACTTCGATTGATCATATGTAAAACCGCATCAACGACGACATTAATTTTACTGACAACGCCTACCTTTATCGCCTATTATGCCGTCACTTTAGGGATACATTATTCTATACCCATCAGTACACTCATTAATAATACCCACCCAGTGATAACGATATGGACCAAGAGTACCTCTTTATTCAAAAACGTCGCTTTATTATTAAGCTCGGCAAAGCCTTACACAAATACGGTACACCGGCCTATCGTTTAGAAACTCACCTGCAAGAAGTGTCCAAGTTTCTTCAGCTAGAATCTAACTTTATGGTAACGCCAACGTCACTCACCTTTGTCATTTCAGCGGAAGACGATGATCATCAAGAATACAGCCATATTGTACGAGTAAAACCTGGAGAGCTTGATCTTGGAGCGTTAGCCCGTATTGATGAACTCGTTGATGAGCTTGCCTCTGAGCAACGAACACTATCCGAAGCACTAGAAAGAATAGACGACATCCCTAATAAGCCACATCCTTACGGCCAACTCCTCACCTTTTTTAGCTATGGCGGCGCTAGCGGTGCTTTTGCCATGCTCATGCAAACCAGCTGGAATAGTATTCTATGGTCTGCACTCATTGGCTTCACTGTGTTCGGATTTCAGCTCTGGTCAGAAAAATCCCCTCGCATTGCGGGCGCCCTAGAGCCGCTAGTCGCCTTAGTTTCCTCGTTACTAGCGTCCGCCATTGCTGTATACGATCCATCAATCAATGTTCCGCTAGTCGTACTTTCAAGTATTATTATTTATATCCCCGGCTTAGCACTCACTCTAGGCTTATCTGAACTAGCGGCAAGAAATCTTATGTCAGGTACTGCTCGAATTATGGATGCAGTAATGTCGCTATTTAAACTTTATTTTGGAGCCGTTTTAGGCGTCTCTATAGCAGGCCTTATTTGGACAGACACCGTATTTAAAATTGCTCCAAACACCCCCCCATGGACATCATGGTTAGCTGTCACCACTCTAGGTCTAAGTCTAATTATTTTATTTAAGATGCGCATCAAAGATGCACCGTGGGGAATGTTGTCCGGGTTTATATCTTACGGTGCAACATTACTCGGAAGCCTTTTTTTAGGTGCCGCTCTAGGAGGGTTTGTTGGTGCATTTGCTCTGGGGATCTATAGCAATATATTTTCTCGATTCAAACACCTACCTTCTACCATCGTGATGCTGTTAGGGCTCGTTATGCTCGTACCCGGCAGCAAGATTTATATTGGATTAAACACAGCCGTTTCTGGGCAAAATATATTTAACACTACCGATGTTGGCGCACAAAGCTTCTTAATTTTAATGTCATTAGTCGCCGGTCTTATCTTTGCTGATGTCGTTCTCCCTTCTCAAGAAACACTGTAACTAAGAAGCCCTAACGGAGCTTTACTAGTAAAACAGCAAAAAAAGCTTATTTACTGCAGGTTGCGGCAAGAATGCCTCTATAAAAAGCACATGCAGCATAGAACTTTTCATCATTAAAAATAACATTATTATCGTTAATCCTAATGAAAAATTAAAAAACCGACAATAATCATCAGCTTAACAAAAAACCCAAAAAAAGCATCACCCACATTAAATGTTGCAGTGCAACAAAAAACCCTTATAATGTTGCACTGCAGCATCAAGAAGACAATTTAAATAGTACAACCTAAACAGTACAAACCATTTTTATATCGGAGATAAACCATGACTGACTTTACTGAACAATTCCAAGAATTCGCTAAACTACAATCTGAGTTCATGCAGCCATTACGTGAAATGAGCGGCGTTGCTGTTGATTCATTCGAAAACCTAAGCCGCTTGAACTACAGCGTTCAAGGCGACATCGTTGATTACAGCATCGAACAAGCACAGCTTGTTGCTTCTACTGACAACGTTGCTAGCCTAATGAGCAAACAGTACGAAACTGCTAAAGCATTTGGCGAGAAAATTTCTGCACGTGCAGCTGAATACACTGAACTTGCTAAAGAATATCAAGCATCAGTTCAAAAAATCGAAATTGCACCAGCATTCGAAGCACCTGCTAAAGCAACTGCTAAAGCAGCTAAAAAAGCAACTGCTGCTGCGTAACACACGCAACCGCACGTTGAAAAAGGGCATATTTATTATGCCCTTTTTTTATGCCTAAAATTAATATATAGCCATAGAAATAATAGCTATCATTGACACTACTATTTTCTGATAGGTTCAGGCACAATAGAGGCGTCATACGATAAAAAGCCTATTTATGAAGCATAAAAGAGTTATCAAGAAATACGCCAATCGCCGACTATACGACACCGAAGAAAGTCGCTATGTCACTCTTAAAGATATCAAAAATATTATTGCCTTAGGTGTTGATGTCAGCATTATCGACGACACCAAAGATGTCGATATTACCCGCGCCCTATTACTACAAATTGTCTCAGAGCAAGAATTAGGTGGCACTCCTCTTCTGAATGAAGCCGTACTCAATCAGTTAATACGTTTTTATGGACACCCAATGCAGAATATGATGAGCGGTTTTATTGCTAGCAGCATTAAAACATTCATCACTCAACAAGAAGCTATGCAAGAACAAATGCAGCATTTCATTGAGGCATCCCCTTTTAATAACTTTCAAGAAATGGCCAATAAAAACATGCAAGCTATGGCGGATATGCAAAAACAGTTTTTCATGCAAAACCATATACCAAAAACAAAAAAGAGCGATGAGCCTAAACAATAAAATGAACACACCAGCTCATATCTATGAAGCGTAATTTATAAACCATAACTTATAAAACATAACCTATAAACCACAGCAGCTTACAAACACACTTCCACTATTGCAGATAGAAATCAGAATATAAAGAGGCTCATATGAAAGTCACCGTTGATATGGACATGACCCCAGAAGAAGCAAGAAAATTGATGGGCTTACCGGATCTTGAACCGTTACAAACTGCCATGATGGAAAAAGTGCAAGAACAGATGGAAGACTATTTCAAAGACATTGCAGACCCAGAAGCCATGTTCAATAAATTTATGCCTTTAGGTATTAACGCCATGGAACAATATAAAAATTTCTATAGTCACATCGCTAATAGCGCATATAACACGACAAACACTGCGACTAAAAAAGACAAAGAATAAGACCATAATTTATATCAGCAATGAACCATGCACGTACTAACACCCATTCACTGAGACAATTAACATGAGTAATGAATTTATTGAACCTTGGCAAAAAATGATGGGCGAATGGCAAAAAACGCAAACATCAATAAATAAGCAAATGATGGATAATATGCAAAAATGGGGGCGTGGTTTTGAAAAAAATGATAACTCCTATTATAGCAACAACCCCACCCTTGACATCTTTCAATCATTTATGCAAAAGATGTTCGAGCATAATCCGCAATACAATCTGCAAGCATCCCAAAACTGGCAAGACGTTTTAAACGCCTTCCCGGGATCTGATGGTTTAATGGATCAAATGAACAGCTTTATCAAAGGCAACAAAGTCGTCTTCGATAAATTCAAACAGGACATGGTAGAAAACCTACCGGACGATGAAACTAAAGATTATTTCTTATCCACTTTAGATGATATATCCAACCCTTATAGCTGGCTAAAGTTTTCTAGCACCAGCGTCGAAGAAGGCTTAAAGCGCTTTAGTGAAGGTCCTCTTTTCTCCGGTATTTCTGACCTTGACAACCGCATTGCAAAAGCAATGGATGGATGGTTAGATTTAGGTGAAAAGAATAATGATTACTATGAAGTGTTACTCAGAAGCTGGATGAATGCTTACGAAAAATTTATTGCGCACTTAAATGAACTAGGCGAAGAAAAGACCAGTATATCACCGAAAAAATTGTTAGAAATTTGGTCCGTCATAGCCGATGAAGAGCTGATGGTCATGCATCGATCAGAAGCATTTTTACAAGCCCAGAAAGCGCTCATTAAAGCGAATGCAGAATATCGTTTACAAGAGCAAGATGTGGCTGAAGTGATTTGTGAAACCATGCATATTCCAACACGCCAAGAAGTGGATGATTTACATAAAACGGTGACTGACTTACGTCGGGAACTGAGATCACTAAAGAAACTCGTCGCCACATCAAATACTCAACAAACAACAAAGAAAACGGCGATTAAAAAAGATTCGTCAAATAAAAAACCTGAAAAAAAGCCACCTACTAAAAAACCAGCACAAAGATCAACTACAGCCAAGAAGCCAAGCAATAAGCCGGCTACAAAATCTACAAATACATAGACCTGTTAGGAGAAAAATTCGTGGATACATTACCACTCGTCAATCCATACTCAGCAATGGCTGAACTCTCTAAACTCAATAGTGATCTAGTGTCGGGGATTAAAAACATCAGCACAACAAAAGATGCTGATATACAGATAGGCACCACCGAAAAAGAAGAAGTATTTAAGCAAGACAAAGTCTCTCTTTATCACTATAAGCCTTTGGCAGAGCAACAAACCGTGACTACGCCTGTAATTGTGGTTTATGGTTTAATTGGCCGTTATACCATGGCCGACCTCCAAGAAGATCGTTCGCTGGTGCGGAATATGCTCAGCGCCGGTATTGATATGTATGTCGTCGATTGGGGTAGCCCCTCGCGTGCAGATCAATGGTTAACCCTAGATGATTATATTAATGGTTACTTACACGATTGCATCGAACACATTAAAGCTGAGCAGGGTGTTGATAAAGTCAATATCTTAGGTATTTGCGAAGGTGGTGTTTTTTCTATCTGTTACAGCGCGCTTTATCCTGACAACGTTAAAAACTTAATGACCAGTATCACACCGGTCGATTTTCATGGTGATCAACGAGATGATTGCTTATCCCATGGATACATTAATTTATGGACTAGAAATTTAGATCCTGCTGATATTGACTTAATGGTAGAAGCTTATGGCAATATGCCGGGCGAACTTATGGGTATGGTATTCCAGTTAATGACACCCATGAAATCGCTCACCAAATACAATCTCGATTTGATTAATATCGCTCAAGACGAGAAAAAATTAATGAATTTTTTACGTATGGAAAAATGGCTCGCTGATCGCCCCGATCATCCAGGCGCAGCAGCTAAGCAATGGTTTAAAGACTTATATCAAGATAACAAGTTAATAAAAAATGAATTAGAAATTGGTGATCAAACGATTAATTTAACCGATGTCACAATGCCTGTGCTTAATGTATTCGCTCTTAATGATCATATTATTCCCCCACAATGCTCGATGGCATTAAAAGATTATGTGGGTACAAAAGACTATACCGACCTACCTTTACCCGGCGGACATGTCGGCGTATTTGTGAGCGGTAAGTCACAAGGTATATTGGGTAAAGGGATCGTCGACTGGTTAACAGAACGTGATGCATAGATGGTGTAAACTTCACATGTAAATGACCGATTGTATTATTAATAATCATTTCATTCATTTATACATAATAATAAAGGTAAATTGAAAGCTTATGAAAAATAAAATAGTTTCAGCTGACGATGCAGTTGCCTTAATTCAAGATGGCGATACGCTATGCCTTTCTGGATTTGTTGGAACGGGCACACCAGAAGAATTAATTATTGCTTTAGAAAAGCGTTTTTTAGATACCGGCTCTCCTAAAAACCTGACATTAGTTTTTGCTGCTGCTCCCGGTGATAGCAAAGATCGGGGCGCTAATCGCCTAGCCCACAAGGGCTTAATTAAACGCGTGATCGGTGGGCATTGGGCTCTGGTACCTAAAATTGCAAAAATGGCAAACAACAATGAAATTGAAGCCTACAATTTTCCTATGGGAACATTGACCCAGTTGTTTCGCGATATTGCCGCGCACCGTGGCGGTATTCTTACCCAAGTTGGATTAGGCACTTTTGTTGATCCTCGACAAGATGGTGGAAAACTAAACGAAGTCACGACAGAAAATCTCGTTGAACTCATGATGATCGACGGTCAAGAATGGCTGTTTTATAAAACCTTCCCTATCAATGTCTGCTTCTTACGTGGCACAACATCCGACCCACATGGTAATACAACGCTCGAAAAAGAAGCGCTTACACTGGACAACCTTGCTATCGCTATGGCGACCAAAAATTCGCTTGGCCTCACTATTGTACAAACTGAGCGTATTGCAGAAAGTAGTACACTCAATCCACGCCTAGTAAAAATTCCTCGTATCATGGTGGACTGCGTGGTGGTCTCTGAACCTGAAAACCACACGCAAACCTATGGCACCAAATACAATCCCGCATTCGCTAGTGAAATTAGAGCGGTCACCGACAACCTCACACCGCTTGAGCTGACCGAACGAAAAATTATTGCTCGCCGCTGTGCTTACGAATTACCGATGGGCGGCACCATTAATTTAGGTATTGGGATGCCTGAAGGGATTGCAGCAGTGGCGAACGAAGAAAAAATTATTGATTTCATCACCCTCACCGCAGAGCCGGGAGTGATTGGCGGCTTACCTCAAAGCGGATTAGATTTTGGGTGTTCTATTAATATAGATGCTCTACTGGATCAAAACCAGCAATTTGATTTTTATGACGGCGGCGGCCTTGATTTAGCCGCATTAGGTTTAGCTGAAGCTGATGCACACGGTAACGTGAATGTGAGTAAATTTGGCCCTAAGATTGCTGGTGCAGGTGGCTTTATTAATATTAGCCAAAATGCACGCAAGCTTGTTTTCGCCGGCACATTTACCGCCGGTGGATTAAAAGTAGGAATTGAAGATGGCAACGTTATCATTCATCAAGAAGGCCGAGTGAAAAAATTTGTTCACCGTGTAGAGCAAATTACCTTTAATGGAAAAATGGCTGCACTACGTGAAAAGCCGGTCTACTACGTGACCGAGCGTTGCGTCTTTAAATTGCGCTATAACGGCTTAGAACTCACAGAAGTTGCACCCGGTATTGATATAGAAAAAGATATTTTAGCCCACATGGACTTTGAGCCAATTATTAATAAACCCAAAGTAATGGCGGCTTGTATCTTCCAAGACGGTCCAATGAAACTCAATAATCATTTACTCCGACGCGAATTAGATGAACGTATTTCTTATGATCGTGAGCGTAACACTGCCTTTCTTAACTTGGAGGGCTACAGGATACGAGTGAAAGATGACGTCGACCGTATTGCCACCGTTGTGGAAGACTTGTATCACAGTGTCGCGACCAAGTTTGCCATGGTTGTTAACTATGACGGCGTCTTTATTGATCCTATGTTGATGGACTATCACGCCACAATGATTAGCCAAATGGAAGAACAGTACTATACTACTTGTACTCGCTATTCTACTGGTGCGTTCTTGCGTATGAAGTTAGGTGAAGCCTTGAGCAAGCGTAAAGTATCACCCCATTTATTTGAATCAGACAAACAAGCAAAAAAGGCACTGAGCAAATACTTACAAGAGGTAATAGAGGATGACAACAGTAACGTTATCCCGATACATTCAAACACTTCACAAAATGAAGTATTGAGCCCTGCTCCCAGCCCTGAATAACATCAGGGCTTTTACAAGATTTTTAAGCAACAAACACTCCACTGTTTAAAATTCGAGTTTCAGATTACTGCTCTAAATTTACACCCTCTAGATTTACATATCTAAATTTACACATCTAAATTAAACACCCTAAACAAGAACCGCACACCACAGCTGAATTAGGTATAATAGTCGACTAGTTAACATTTTATCTTTTTTAATAAGTGCGCCACGCTTCCTAAATTTCAATGTGCGTGTGCCGACTGCTGTAGGCTTGTCAATGTCAGAACCAACCGATCACTTTTATTTCGGATTAAGCAATGAAGGCTTTCATCGAAATTATTACCGCCAATGGGGTGATCCGGATAATGATAATATTATTATTTGTGTCCACGGTGTTACTCGCCTGTCTCGCGACTTCGATACTCTAGCCGAAGCGCTTTCCTCAGAATACCGCGTTATCTGCCCTGATATCGTTGGTCGTGGTTATAGCGATTGGTTTGGCAATCAACAAAATTATAACTTCCTACAATATTGCGCAGATATGAATGCACTCATTGCTCATATTAATGCCGATAAAGTGCATTGGATTGGTACATCCATGGGCGGTTTAATTGGTATGATTTTATCTGCCATGTCACAAACTCCCATACAAAGCCTTATATTAAATGATGTTGGACCCGATCTAAAACGTATAGAACTGCAACGTTTGGGCAAATATATTGGTAAAGCCCCCACTTTTAATAACCAAAAAGAACTGTTTGATTATTACAAAGAAACTTACCAAGCTTATGGCCGTTTACCAGCTAAGCAATGGAAAAATATGGCTCTATATAGCAGCTTCGAAGAAGATTACGGCTACCGCATACATTATGATCCAAAAATCGGTGATGCCTTCCGTAAAAGCTATTCTTTTTATAATTTTGACTTATGGAAATACTGGGATGAAATTGATTGTCCTTCGCTGTTAATTCGCGGAGAATTATCGACATTTTTTACTGAAAAAACGGCTGAGAAAATGTGTATTCGCGGAGAGGATGTACAGTTCCAACGCGTCAAAAATATTGGTCATGCCCCACTGTTAAATAGTAAAAGTGAAATCAATTTTATTCGAAAATTTTATGCGTCTATTGAATAAATAAGCAATCATTATTCTCGAATTTCACATACAGGTTGATGATAGATCGGCTCCCACTCTTCCATATTCAGCGTATTGCGCTTGCCTATATTATCGTAATTATCTTCTAACCATTGCTTCGCTGTTTCTCTCCCCATATCTCTTAATGTGGTTAAAAAATCCCACGACATATCATATTTAGTAAAGGCACTGTAAGACGACATTCTTTCTTCGTTATGTAATAAATGCAAATGTTTACCATATGCAGTGGTTGCCGCAATTTCTCCAGACTCTATCAACCGCTCTATTTGCGCTACATGACGTATTTCACGGGAAAGAGTCGCATTAAAACCGATAGTTTCCATACGCTCTGCAATTTCCATTGGAGATGCAGGCACCGTATTAATATGCAAGGGGTTTACCTGAACGATTAATATGTCATCTGCACCACCATCTTTTACTAATGGTTCAAGTACAGGGTTCCCCATAAAACCGCCGTCCCAAAAATGCTCGCCGTCTATTTCAACCGCCTTATGTATTTTAGGCAAACAACTAGATGCCAATAAAACATTCACCGATAGCTCGTCATTAGAAAAAATACGCAAACGATTAGTTAATACATTTGTTGCTGATACAAATAAACGCACGCCAGAGCAATCATAATCTAGACTATCAAAATCAATTTGCTCTTCTAAAATCCCTTCTAAAAAGTGTGTATTAAAAAATGGATTTTGATAAGGTGACGCACTAAAAAATGACTGATACCAAGACATCACACTTCCCCACTGATGGAACATAGGGGAAACACCACTATAATTGTAAGGGCTGAAAAAACCATGCTGACTCATCGACTGCCATAAATTAGACAACGCTTCTCGCGCCTTATCAACATCACCAGCAACGTAGTGAGAAGCCATGGCCAAAGCATTTAACGCACCCGCACTGGTGCCACTAATGGCCTCGATTTTTAATCGATCGTCCTCTAGTAAATAATCCAATACTCCCCAAGTGAATGCGCCATGGGCACCGCCACCTTGAAGTGCTAAATGAACAGGTTTTTTACTCATGAAAAGAACCGTAAGTGATACTTTGTTTAAGTGAGTACAGTTAAGCGAGTACAGTTAAGTGAATACTGTTAAGCATACCGTTAAATAAGTACTGCTATGTGAACACGGTAATACGCGTGATTGATAGAACTATCGATGTAAAACGACACGATAACGTGCCTTACCGTCGGCAAGATGCTGTATGGCATCATTCACACGATCAAAAGAAAAAGATTCTATCTGAGGTGTTATCTTATGCTCTGCAGCAAATGCCAACATCTGTTTAATTGTAGCAGGACTTCCGACCGGTGAGCCGGAAATAGAGCGTTGTGCCGAAATAAGACCAAAAGCCGAAATATTTAATGGCTCTAGCGTTGCCCCGACAAAGTGTAAACGACCTTTAGGTTTTAACGCTTCTACATAACTATTCCACGGCAAGCTTACATTGACTGTCGACAGTATAAGGTCAAACCGTCTTGCTGCCTGTTTAACCGCTTGTTTATCAGTAGAATGAATTGTGTGATGCGCGCCAAGCGCTAATGCTTCTGCTTGCTTACTGTCACTAGAGGTAAATGCCGTGACCTCGCAGCCCCACGCACGTAAAAATTGTAGGGCTAAATGCCCTAATCCTCCAATACCGATAACAGCAACATGCTGCCCCGGTTTTATATCGTATTGAACCAGCGGATTAAATACCGTGATTCCACCACAAAAAAGTGGGCCGGCACTGGCTGGAATAATACCTTCAGATAATGCCACCACACTTTTAAAATGCGCTCGCACTTTATCGGCAAAACCACCATGACGTCCAACAATAGTCCCTTGCGCTGATACACATAAATTATGATCATCATCATCACAACTGCCACAAGAAAAGCAGTAATCTGAATGCCAACCTAAACCTACTCTCTGTCCTACAGTAAACTCCGCTACCTTGTCACCGACAGCAGAAATCACACCCACTACTTCGTGCCCCGGTACTAACGGGTACTGACTTGCACCCCATTCGTTATTGATCATGCTTAAGTCACTATGGCAAATACCACAATGCTCTACTTGAATATCGACTTCTTCTGCCGTTAATTCTGCTGCTTCATATTCATATGGGAGCAACTCACCGCCTGACTCAAACGCCGCATAAGCCTTAATCATAAAATCGCCTTTTTATTGGGAATAGTGTTTTTTATTTAATGAGCTTATATGAGTCACTATCATGACTTAAGCCATAGGCATTGCCCTTGGCTCGCCTTATCAATCGCTGCGAGCTTTTGTTCATGTTGCTCAAGTTCTGCAGGCGAAGCTGCAATAATAGGCAGGTTTGGCACTTCTGCTAAACGACGAACACCTGTCACTTGCCTATTACCACTATCATCTTCCGATGATGCACTACTGAGCGACAATGCGCGTTGCCCACCAGTCATCAACAAATAAACGTCGGCTAGAATTTCGGAATCGAGTAATGCGCCGTGTAGATCCCGTTGTGAATTATCTACACCATAGCGTTTACACAAGGCATCGAGATTATTTTTTTGTCCCGGATGCTTTTGACGCGCCATGACCAAGGTATCAATCACACTGCAATAATATGTAATATCTTGATACTTCTTAGCGCCGTATTTGGCGAGTTCATTATTGATAAAACCCACGTCAAACGGCGCGTTATGAATAATTAATTCTGCACCATCAACAAAGGCCATAAACTCATCCATAACTTGAACAAAGGTTGGCTTACCTTTTAGATACTCATTGGTAATACCATGCACTTCCATTGCTTGCGCTTCGATCTCACGCTCTGGCTGAATATATTGGTGATAATGCCGACCTGTCAGCTTGCGGTTCTCTAACTCTACACAACCAATTTCAATAATACGGTGACCTTTTGAAGGTTCTAAACCGGTGGTTTCTGTATCTAATACGATTTGTCTCATAGTGTTTGCTCCATCATATCTTGCTTACGCCGGAATACCTTTATTCGCCAACTCATCGGCAATTTCATTTTCACGATGGCCACTATGGCCTTTTACCCAATGCCAATTCACCTTATGGCGAGTCACTTCGTCATCTAATTTTTGCCATAAATCTGCATTTTTTACGGGTTTTTTCGCCGCTGTTTTCCAACCATTTTTCTTCCAATTCTTTATCCACTCCGTAATCCCTTTACGCACGTATTGTGAATCTGTAGTTAACTCTACTTCGCACGCTTCTTTTAACGATCGCAAACCTTCTATTGCCGCCATTAATTCCATACGATTATTGGTGGTATTTTTTTCACCACCGCATAACGGTTTTTCGGTATCTCCATAGCGTAATAATGCACCCCATCCACCAGGACCTGGGTTGCCTTTACAAGCACCATCACTAAAAATTTCAACTTTTTTCATTTCTAATTTATTTCTCTTCTTTTGCTATTTTTTTATAAGGTGACGAATGTGTCGCAACGCCTTTTCGCCACGCAGGCAATACCGAACGTTTTCTCCATTTAGTTTGTATCTTGGTCATTGGAGTAATATTTTTACGTAAGACCAGCACATAAAAGCCGCCGATGATCGGCAACAACATTGCTAAGAAACGATTCATTTTAGGTGAATAATATCGATTGAACGGCAGGCCATAATAACCACGGCGGCTATAGACAAGCTCTAAATCCAATACCTCAAACCAATCTTTAAGACGGGAAACAGGTAAATGCTGTCGACGATAGGTGTAAGACTTTGATAGTAATCGAGCCACACTATGTCCCAGTCCTAATAAACTAAAAGGATTAAATCCCACTAAAACAATATGACCATTCGGTATTAATACACGAGTGGTTTCTCTTAATAACTGATGTGGGTGTGTAGAATAATCAAGCGCATGGTGTAACAACGCGACATCAATGACATCGGCATCAATAGGCAGTTGTTCAAACTGGGCAATAACAGAAGATACTGGTTTTTTCACACTTCCGTCATCGCAACAATGACCTTCAAGATGATCGCGAGGGTCGACGATAAATTGATGCCCTGTCGAACTCGCTGAAGACATAGATGATGAAGGTAATACACTTAATTGCATTAAGTGATAACCGAACATCTCTGGCAACAATTCATCGATACACTGCTGCTCTTCCGCTAATACACGCTGTCCTAAAACCGATGAAAACCATTGTGCTACTTGTGTTTGAGAAAGCGCTAGCGAGCGTAAGCCAAAACGTTGACTAAGTCGCTTTTTTAGCTCGCGCTGCTTTTTCTCAAACCACTGTTTAGCCATTAGAACTCTTATTTTTACACGCTTTTAGTTATAAGCTTTTACTGACTACCTCATAAACATCTTTCGACAAGCTAGGGCTTTCTTTGATTTGCAACAAGTACGTTTTCATCAACTCTTGTCGATGACTATCGTATTTTTTCCAACGGGTTAACGGTGCGATAATGCGTGCCGCTATTTGAGGGTTAGTTTTATTGAGAGCAATCACTTGCTCAGCTAGAAAACGATACCCCTCCCCTGAAGGCTGATGGAATGCCACTAGGTTTTGCGTAAATGCTCCTATCAGAGCTCTCACTTTATTAGGGTTAGTCATAGAAAAGCTTTCATGAGCCATTAGCGTTTTTATTTTTTCTAAGGTAGACGCATGCGGAATAGTCGCTTGCACGCTCAACCATTGATTAACCACTAAGTTTTCATGCTGCCATTTAGCATAAAACTCTGCCAAGGCTTTCTCTTGATACTCTTGTATAGTTTTTTCTTCTGGCACCGAATGTACCAATGCTTTCAACGCTGAAAAGCTATCGGTCATATTATTCGCTGTCGCAAACTGTTGATAGCATTGCTTGGCAATAGACGAAGCTGTTGAAGAGGTATGCTTAGATGCATCTTTCGCTGTCTCTGCAAGCAGCAAGTAAGACAGTGCAGCATTTTTCAGACTACGTTTAGCAATGGCATCTGCTGATGCCTGATAGGTCTCTTCAGTATTCAAGCTTTCATAACAAGCCAACAATTCATTATGTAAGCCCAACGCTAAAAACTCGGCCAGTTGTTGGCGTGCAAAATGAATGGCATCAACATCGACAACAGTAGCAATTTCCGATAAATAGGCTTCTGATGGCAGCGTTAATAATAACGATACCATCGCCTTATCGAGAGTGTTGTCTGCCAACACAACACGTAAACCGTCTAACAAAACAGGATCTATTGCTATTGATTTCTTCTCTTGGTAAGCGACAACCAATTCGTCAATAATAGATACGGCTAACTGCTGGCCCGCATCCCAACGACAAAAAGAATCTTCGTCGTAGGCCAATAGTTGTAGATAATCTTCACGGGATCTTTGGATAGATAAACGTACAGGTGCAGAGAACTGTCGGAATAACGACGGTACTGGCTTAGAAGGCACATGTGTAAACACAAATGCCTGCTCTGATTTGGTAATTTCTAATAGGCGATTAGTCACTGAAGAAAACGACTCAGCATCCTCACCAGCTAATACCAATGGAATATTCTTACCTTCAGCAACCAGTCCCATACACAATGGAAAATGGAAGGCGTGTTTTTGCTCTTCTGTCGCTTCGGGTGTGCTAGGGCAAGATTGATTTATCGTTAATGTATACTCTTGTGTTTTTGCATTATAACTATCGGTCACTACCACTATGGGTGTACCCGCTTGGGTATACCAATGTTTGAACTGTGTGAAATCACGCTTAGATACGGTTTCCATTGCATCGATAAAATCATTAATGGTAACGGCCTGCCCATCATGGCGCTGAAAATAAAGATCCGAGCCTTCGCGAAACAGATGTTCACCCAATAAAGTATGAATCATTCGCACTACTTCTGCGCCTTTTTCATAAATAGTTAAGGTATAAAAGTTAGAAATTTCGATAAACGATGGTGGCTGTACAGGATGCGCCATAGGGCCAGCATCTTCTGCAAATTGAGTCGTGCGTAAAAATGCGACATCTTCAATACGCTTAACTGCACGCGAGCCCATATCGGATGAAAACTCTTCATCACGAAATACCGTAAAGCCTTCCTTTAGACTTAATTGAAACCAATCACGGCATGTCACACGGTTACCCGACCAGTTGTGAAAATACTCGTGCGCTACCACACCTTCGACACGCTGAAAGCCTGCATCGGTTGTGGTTTCTGGTTTGGCTAACACACATGATGTGTTAAAAATATTTAAACCCTTATTCTCCATCGCGCCCATATTAAAGTCGTCAACGGCAACGATCATAAATAAATCTAAATCATACTCACGACCATAGACTTCTTCATCCCAGCGCATCGCTCTTTTGAGTGATTGCATCGCGTGATCGCATTTATCAATGTCTTTTTCTTCAACATAAATGCGCAATACAATCTCTCGACCAGACTGCGTAGTAAAGCAATCTTCTACCAGCGCTAAATTACCCGCGACTAAGGCAAATAAATAAGCCGGCTTTTTAAAGGGATCGTACCATTGCGCCCAGTGACGATTATTATCTAACTCGCCTTGATTCACTAAATTACCGTTAGATAGCAATAATGGGTATAAGGCTTTATCTGCAATGATTTTAGTGCTGAACACACTCATCACATCGGGACGATCAAGGTAATAGGTGATTTTACGAAAACCTTCCGCTTCACATTGGGTGCAATACATGCCACTAGACTTATATAGGCCTTCTAGAGCGGTGTTTTCTTGCGGCTTAATAACTGTCACACAAGTCACAATGCATTGATCAGATACCGTCAACGTAAGCGTCTCTGCGTCAACTTGATACTCATCTTCGGCCAGCTCACGGCCATCGATAGCGATGGAACGCAATGTTAAATTTTCGCCATGTAATATCAACGGCGCATTGGTTTTTTCTGAGGCGCTATTTTTTTTCACTAACAACGTGGAAGTCACGGTCGTTTCTGTTTCTTCGAGGGAAAAAATAAGATCTGTTTTTTCAATTAAAAAATCAGGAACCTGATAATCACTTAAATAAATAGTTTGGGGTTGTACATCTGCCATAAATCACTCAATTAATTCTGCTGTCTATTTGTATTGCAGTTGTAGAATAACAACTACTACAATGAAAAAATTATATGTGGTTATTCGTTAACTTGCTTTTTAACTTTATGCTTAACACTTAATCATTAACGCTATCACTTAAAGCTTCTTCCTTAAAACCTACTATTTGAATTTAATAGGCTGCACTTCATCTTCTGCAGTTTTATTTTCTGCAACTTCGCCTTTCACACTGCCACAATGCGTGTGTTTTTTCGGGGGAATAAATCCAGTATGTTGCTCTTCCGGAAAATGCTTTTTTTCATAAGCAAGAACTGCTTGCAAACATAACTCTTTTTGTTCTGCGGTTAATACACCACCCGTTGGCCACTTGCCTAATTCCACCGATTGCTTCAAATTTTGATATATCTCCGGTGTTAAACTATCTAATAATTCTTGTACACTATTCATACGTCATTCACTCACATCTGTTTTAGGTGGATCAACATACACCCACGAAAATTTTTCTTTATCTAATACCGTTTCATTATCCAAGCGGTAAGCAACTAGGCGATCATATTTCACTGCACTATAATCAACACAGCACACATTATGTTTGATCGGCGCTGGTCGCCCTTGTAACCAGTAATGACCAAAAAAAACCGGCACTTCATCTTCTGGATAATTCGTTAAGCGTAACTTTTCTTCTTCACTTAACGGTCGATTAAACAAATCATCCGGCAATGGATCTGGCTGAAAAACAACATCGCCATAGGTTTTTGGATTATCTGCCCAAAACTTTGCTCTAAAAAAGCGTCGCTCAAAACCATCTCGACTACGAATAACCTGCTCATCCGGTAAGCGAATATCTGTCCCGCGTAATAAGCGATCGACCATCATACCGACAAAACTTTCTGTATCTGATGACTCCAATAATATTTCTGGCGATATGCAGTTGGTTTTAAATCGTTTTAAATACTCTCTAATGTAAAAATGATCCCAACAAGCATGCACGACTTTAAAGTGACCCATATCTAAAAACAGAGGTAAACGACCAAACCACGCTAAATAATCTTTGAGATCATTAGGGTGGTTGGCAAACTGCTCAAATGTTTCTGCAACTAAACGATCGTTGTGAGGATTATGCTCACGCAAATAAGCATTGCGGCTAGGGTGCGGTGTAGCATGGCAATATACATTGTATTCATGATTGCCCATCACTAGCTGTGCCGATCCCGCATTCACCATATCGTAAACAATCGATAGCGCTTTACGAATATGAGGGCCGCGATCCACAATATCGCCAACAAAAATAGCTTGCCGCTTATTATGATGATAAACACCTTGGCGCTTATGGTAGCCCATTTCAATGAGGAGCTTTTCTAGAGAACGCCCACAACCGTGAACATCCCCAATAAGATCATAACCCATCGGCTGCGATGACGTGTTCACTGCTTACTCTTCCCTTGCCTTTTCGTCGACTCGTTTATCGGTTAATCGTTGGCCCCAACCTAATTTACGACGACAAGTCTCGTAGTAATTATGATCTTGTGGGTGAATTAACGTGAGATGCTGTTGTTTTTTACGAATAACAATTTCATCATTGGGGCGTACCCGCTGATAAATTTGCCCATCGCAAGCGATGTGCATAATGGTAGATGAATCGTCGCCCAGCACTAAGCGAATCTCACTGCTGCCTGCCACTACAATAGGACGACTGGTGAGCGAATGTGCGTTAAGCGGCACCAAACCAATGGCATCTAGCGACGGATGCATTAATGGCCCACCCCCACTCAAGGCGTAAGCTGTCGAACCCGTAGGGGTAGACACAATTAAACCATCTGACGATTGGCTATAGACAAACTTATCGTCGATAAATAGTTCAAATTCAATCATACGTAAATGTCGACCGGGGTGTAACACGATGTCGTTAAGCGCATGACCTTTGCCCACGGACTCACCCTCTCTTAGAGCGACCATTTCCAGCATAAATCGCTCTTCAGTAATAAAGTCGCCATGCAATACATCCAGTACTTTATTTTCGATTTCGCTGGGCATAATATCGGTCAAAAAACCTAAGCGGCCACGGTTTACGCCCAGTAGTGGCACACCGTAATCCACCATAGATCTGGCTGCTCCTAGCATACTGCCATCACCGCCCACCACAATCACTAAATCGCTGTTTTTACCAATAAACGCTTCATCACCTGACGGCACATCAGTGCGGTTCAATAACGATGCAATTTCACTTGATATAATCACTTCGACTTTCTGCGCCAGCAAAAAATCGATCAATTTATGGGTAGTTTGCTGTGCTTTGGTAGAACTTAATCGTCCCGCCAAACCTATTTGATTAAACGCCTGCATAACACTCCCATGACTAAAAAAGACTAATACTCAACACCATTATAAGTGATCATGCTTTGCTCGTGTTAACATAATGTCATGCCACACCTAATACCTGAAAAAATACATTCGAATACCGAATCACTTGAGCAACTTAACCAGAAAATTGCACATCTATTTCATCACCGACCGGTGCGAGACTTAGCTTGGGCACTCCTCTCACCGGCTTTTTTTATAAAATTACCCGATATAGGTAATGAGTGCTTATCAGCTATCTGGCAAGATAATGACTTGATCTCCTGGCTGCACGCATTAGATACGAATATAGATCCATTGTTAACACACTTAAAAGATCAGCGTGCCACACGCTTAGGTATCTATTTTGAACAATTATTGAGCTTTTATTTTAGCCATTACCCCCGCTTTGCGCTACTCGCGAAAAACCTACAAGCAAATAGCGATGAACGTACAGTAGGCGAGTACGATTTTATTATTTGGGATAAACAAGATCAGCAGCACTATCATGTAGAAGTGGCTATTAAGTTTTACATTAGGGCTTCCAGTTCGATGACGCCTACCGTCTTAAACATACCAAAAAACACACCTGTATATAATTGGCATTACTGGATAGGGCCTAACAAAAAAGATAGCTTAGGCATCAAGCTGAATCACCTGCTTCATCACCAGCTCCAACTATCTCAAACCGATGCAGGAAAAGCCGCTCTCGCAACCATCGACTTAACAGCAGATCAACTCAAACCGAAACTACTATTGACTGGCCGCCTGTATCTACCTCACCCTAGTGTCGACAATCATCAAGAAAAAGCGATAAACTTCCCTGAATTCGGGCAATATAAATCACCATTTAGGCAATATTGGTATGAGAAACAAGCACTGATAGATTCACTTAACTCAACTGATAGTAGAGACAGTGATAAGGACGAAGGTGAGAGAGATCATAATGATTGTTACATCATCCTGCCTAGGCAATTATGGGTGTCGGCGTTAACTAAAGGAGATGTAAAGAATAATTCATTAGAACACCTATCGAGCGAAGCGTTAGTGACACTCTTGCACGATAGTACAGGCCAAGACATACCCTTACATATTGCCCAAATTATCTATGTTCATCCGCAATCGGCTTCTACCGCTTTGGTAGAGAAACAGCGTTTTTTTGTTTTATAAGCGCTTCACCGCTATAGAGTCGATGTTAAAAAAACGTAAAAAGTAGCAGCTCACGTATCACAACGTAAACCCCCTACGCCCTTGTAAGCCACCACCGTGTACCGCAATAATGGTAGAGCCTTCAGGCCAGTAGTTTTGCTGTGCTAATTGATCAATGCCCCACAACATTTTCGCGCTATATACTGGTTCTAACTTCATTGGCTCTAGCTTCATTGATTCTAACTTTACTGACTCCAACGATAGACTATTCGCCTCTTCTATCGCCTGCATAAACGTCAATAGTTCAGGGGTTGTTTTAGCGTAACCTCCATGATGGTAATCGTTATTGATATGCCACTCACGAGATAAGCTACCCATATCCTGCAAACGCTGGCTCACCTGCTCCGTTAATGTATCCTCACCCTTTAGCACGCTAAAGCCAAGACACTTCACCTGTTCAGGTATTGCCGATACGATTCCAGCGAATGTTGTACCGGTACCTAAGGCGCAACATATCGTATATTCGCCAGTAAAATATTCACTAATGCCATGGGCAATCGCTTGACAGCCTTTAGTCCCCAATAAATTATCGCCGCCTTCTGGCAAACAATAATAATCACCGTATTGCTTTCTTAATAGTTCTGAAAATTGACTTAGATTTTTTTTGCGATAATCATCGTGCCCTAAAAAAAATAACTCCATCCCCCACTCACGCGCATCTTGCAAGGTCGGTGATAACACTCTAGGTGGATAACCTCGAATGACACCCACGGTATTTAACCCGTATTGTTTGCCCATCGCAGCCAAAGCATGAATATGATTGGAATACGCACCACCAAAACTGAGTACCGTTTTTTGTCCTGACTGTATTACTGCTTTGAGGTTGTAAAATAATTTATACCACTTATTGCCGGGATAATGCTCATAAGCGATATCATCACGCCGAAGATAAACAGATAATTTTTTTTGTGAAAATGTAGGCCATATCAGTTTTTGATGAGGAACATCAGCGGCATAACGGGAAAGTTCTTCCGAGGGAAAAAAAATAGACGGGTCCGTAGGCATAAGAGTAATAGATATCAACTAAAGAGTAGATAACTCTACCACTACCTATGTAGAATCACCATATATCGATTGGTGACTGACAGCCATAACATGGCAACTAAGATGGGATAAGAGGGTGTAAATCAAACTAGTTTGAGCTAACAATAATCATCCGTATCATAATCATCTTCAAACTCTTCATACTGACTATCTAAAATATCTTCTGCGTAATCGTCCACGGTACTTACCTTTATTTATCGTTTTATATTGAATTCAATTATAGACTACATTGAACATATGACAATTTTATGACGACGAAATAGACCAAGGGTTCAATTACTTTTATGATCAATCTAGCAACTCACACGCAAGACAGTTAAACAAAAGAGTAGCTGGCAACGTTATTGTGCCAACCAACTGGCTTCTAACAATAGTTTTTTTTCATTCTCTTCATCATAAAAAATGCGCCCAATAAATTGATCTCCCGAATCAATCACGCCAACCCCCTCTGGGGTTCCTGTCATCAACACATCTCCATCCTCTAGCGTGAGAAAGGTTTTCACGTCGTCTAATACCACCTGTGGTGAAAAAAGCATATCAGCAACTCCCCCTATTTGCCGCAACTCATCATTTATCCATAGCTCTAACGACAAACCAGCAATGCCCGCTGGCAGAGCAGCAAATTCGCTCAGTACTGCTGAACGATCAAAACTTTTTGCCCTCTCCCAAGGCAAGCCTTTTGCTTTCAATGCACTTTGCAAGCCTCGCTTGGTTAAGTCCAAGCCAAAACCCACACCTGACAGGTCACCATTTTTGACCATAAAGCATAACTCCGCCTCATAATGTAGCGGTTCTTGATGGTAAGCATATAGAGCATGGGTAATACTACTATTGGGCTTGATAAAAATAACCATATCGCCGGTATTCACATTATTCAGTTCCGCAATATGTTTTGCGTAATTACGCCCTACACACACAATCTTTGAAGGGATTAGCAGCGTATTCATATAAGCAATGGTATTCATCATTAAGCACTTTCCTTTTAAGCCCTGATCTTTACATGTTAAAGCGGTGAAATAACGCTTTTTCTGGTGCCAATTAAACCGGCTTTCACCTACAATATCGCCATGATTATCCTACAAAAAGTTAGCCTACAACGCGGCACCCAATTTCTATTAGAACAAGCCGATGCCACCATTCAACCACAAAAGCGTGCCGCCATTATTGGTGCTAACGGATGTGGCAAGTCCAGTCTTTTCAAATTACTACTTAAAGAGTTAGGCGCTGATCATGGGGAAGTTCTTATCCCCGCTCAATGGCGCACAGCCCATATGGCACAAGAAGTGGCTGAATGTAAGCGTTCTGCCTTAGATTATGTACTAGACGGCGACAAGCACTTTCGGTCGGTTGAGCACGCTATCGAAGAGGCCACACAACATGACGACGCTAACAGCTTAGCACACGCCTATACCGAGCTTGAAGCCATTGATGGCTATACCGCCAACAGCCGTGCGGAAAAACTATTACACGGTTTAGGATTCACACAAAAAGACATGGACAAGTCGGTCAACAGCTTTTCTGGTGGGTGGCGAATACGCTTAAATTTAGCACAGGCACTCATGTGCCCTTCCGATTTAATGCTATTGGACGAACCCACCAACCACTTGGATATAGATGCGACCTTATGGTTAGAACAATGGCTAAAAAATTACCAAGGCACTCTACTATTCATCTCTCACGATAGAGATTTTATTGATGCCATTGCCGATCAAATTTTACATATAGAACATCAAAAAATTTATACCTACACAGGTAACTACTCCTCCTTCGAAAATCAACGTGCTCAGCGTTTAGCACTACAGCAAGCCAGTTATCAAAAACAACAACAACGCATCAGTGAAATCACGCAATTCGTTGATCGTTTTAAAGCGAAGGCAACCAAAGCCAAACAAGCTCAAAGCCGCCTTAAAGAACTTGAGCGCATGGAGAAAATTGCACCCGCACATGTAGACTCGCCTTTCAGTTTTCGCTTTAGTGAAGCCGACAAAACGTCCGACCCTTTATTAAACATTGAAAAAGGCGAACTGGGCTACATCGGTAAGGGGACGGACACATCAGCAACACCGATACTATCCTCTGTTGAATTAACCCTGCGCTCTGATTCGCGCATTGGCTTTTTAGGCCCCAATGGTGCGGGTAAATCCACTCTCGTTAAAACCTTAGTTGGTGACTTACCACTAATAAGCGGCGACAAACAGGAAAGTGAACATATTCATATCGGTTATTTTGCTCAACACCAGTTAGAGTATCTCGACTTAGACGCTAGCGCCCTACTCCATATCCAACGCTGCTCACCCACAGTCAGTGAACAAGTCATTCGTAATTTTTTAGGGAGTTTCAATTTTCATGGCGACAAAGCAGTCGAGCCCATCAAACCATTTTCTGGTGGCGAAAAAGCGCGACTCGCATTAGCATTAATTGTATGGCAAAAACCCAACCTGTTAATCCTTGATGAACCAACTAACCACTTAGATTTAGATATGCGGCACGCCCTCACTTTGGCGCTGCAACTCTATAAAGGCGCATTAATTGTTATTTCCCATGATCGCCATTTATTAAAAAATACCGTGGATCAATTTTATTTAGTGGCGAAACAGAAAGTCGATTTTTTTGACGGCACACTAGCGGACTATCAAACATGGCTCAAAAACAACCTGTCGAAAAATGAGCACTCAGACACGACTACAGATGCAGGAAGCACATTAACAACAGGTGATACGAATCAGAAACCAATAGATAAAAAACAGCAGCGCCAGCAAGAAGCCGCTCTACGAGAAAAATTAAAACCTTTAAAAAATGCGATTAAAAAAATAGAGCTAGACCTATCTAAGACCCAAGATAAATTAGATAAAATAGACACTCAACTCTCCGATACCGATATCTATAGCGATGAAAACAAAAGCCAATTACAGAAGCTATTGAAGCAACAAGGCGAATATCAATCCCACATTCAACAATTAGAAACCGAATGGGAAATACACTACGAGCAATTGGAGGGTTAACCATATACATCTATAGATATAGTCATAACGTATATAGGCCTATGACTACATCTACCCACATTTTAGGCGATAAGACTATCAAGCAAGGCCTATCGCTACCTCACGCAATAGACACCCTCTATTACGACGCCTCCTGCCCTTTGTGCTCGAAGGAAATTAAACACCTGAGAGACTTACAAAAAGGTGGACTTTACTGCGCGGACATTCATACCGAGTTACCGGACGATTTGTCTGAGCAAAAAGAGAATATGCTGGGGATATTACATTTATACAAAAAGAATGGGGACTGCATACAGGGACTTGATGCCACTGTCGAGGCATGGTCACACACCGCTTACGGTTGGGCGTTTCGTGTATTACGCTGGCCAATCATTAAGCCAATGGCCGACAAGCTTTATCTCATATGGGCAAAAAAACGGTATGAGAAAAAATATGCTTGCGGTACTTGTGACATATAAACAGATATAAGAACAGTCATAGAAACAGACAGGTACACAGCACGAATAACAGCAATACCTATTTCTCGGTTAACGCAGGCACATCAAATAGTATTCCAGCCCAGCCGCATTTTATGAATGTACGAATGTTCGCGTGATCGGTATTTTCTGGATGCTCAAGTACATCTTTACGGTAGTAATCACCAAAGCAATGCAAGGTTTGCTCTTCAGTCAAACTATGTAACTTCGCGAATGCAAAAATACGACAAGACCCCTCATTTGTCCCCGCTTCATTAATCACCGTATCATCCGCCAAACCATTGGTGAATCGAGTTGGCGAAAAATCATACTCCGTATTGATTAACTCAATCACCTCAGAAAAACTCACTACAGAAGGGTTTGCTTTCACACGCTCAAGAAATATAGACAACATAAATACACTCGCTACTCGTTAAATATCAATAGCTATACACAATAACATTTAACTGCTCAGGCATCATATTTATCTGATAATAAGTAATATATAAGATAATACAATTTAACAAAAAACAGCGAAAAAAATATCACAAAAAGTCGCATGCATTCAGATACACCCCTCGCTTACCTCCAAGACACTTACCAATTAGGGCTCACAAATCACCTGTATTACTTGCACGTTTATCCCAGCTTTAACGCACGCCTCCTTAGTCCTTTCGTTTCAGTGGCATCATAATCAACATAACTACCAGTGGGCGAGACACCAATAAAAATGAAAACGTTAACATAACAATCATCTTAAATGGTGTCATGTTACCTACGCCCATATCGTGTTATATTTACTATGAAAATGCTTATATAGCTAACACTCTTTTGATCGAAAAATAAATAAAAGACACTTATGGATCGATACAGGGCTGGCAATTTATACGTTTTAAATTAATTATCCTCAGTGTATTTCTGGCCGTAAACGAAAGATATTTTCGAGGCAGATCCTCGCTGTTATTATTAAAAATAACGTCTTCTTTCGACCCAAAGCGGACATTACTGCGTTCAATCGAGTCTGCCCCCTTTGGCTTATTGAACAAGCTCGTGCGGCTTACCAGCGAATGCAAGAGGCGGGAAGACGTTTGCCTTGGGTTATCGCAGAAGCCAATTTGAGTGAGTTGGAAAAAGATGTTTGATGTTTGTAGATATTGTTAAGGCCGTTGGTAGATGCTATCAATAACTATGGCCCTTTGATCCTGGCATTATGAATCATAACTAGTAAAGGAATGCGTTGCGAATGGTAAACGAAACAAAAAAAGACGACCCCTCACGTCGAGACGCGTTATCCAAACGCTTAGAATCTATCGCAGAAAAAAATCACCCTGCAGTGATATTGTTTGCTGCGCGTAGTGCGTTGCGGGTATTTCCTTTATTAGCGAGTCAGGGCAATTTTAATTATTGGGATAAAGGCAAGCAAGCCCACTATTTATTGGTTGTATGGCGTGCAGTTTTATCCGCTTACAGTAATGACGCCAACGTCAACATCACCAACGCCGCCGCCAACGCTGCCAGCGCCGCCTTCTCCGCCAACGCCGCTGCCGCCGCCAACGCCGCCGTCTTCGCCGCCTTCTCCACCAACGCTGCCAGCGCCGCCGACAGCGCCAGCGCCGCCGCCAACGCTGCCAACCTCAACGCCGACGACGTAATTAATAGTGATTTAAAACAGGTAGGCAGTTTTCAATGGCAAAATTTATTCCGGGCGCCGTTATGGCCAAGTCAGTTAAGGGATGATTTTAATCAGCTTGCGCCCGCCATCGATCAATTGATAGATCAGACCGATAATGTGTCGACCAAAAAACAGTTAAGACTTATACCTCCGATATATTCACAATTACTTAACGGTACTGCAACGTTAGATGATGTAAGAAGTACCTTGATGGCACTGGGCGATTATCTTGATGGGTTAAAGAAGGTTGCCGATGAAAGCGAAGGTCTGCAAACAAGTGTTGATGATGTTGACGAAGGCCTGATTGACGCTAGTGAGGAGGCTAGTAAAGAGGTTGGTGAAGAGAGTAATACTACTAAAAACACTACAGTAAAGTCGCCACTACCTAAAGAAAATTTCACAGCTACGTCATCTCATGCTGGTCACCAAGCTGCCAGCGACGATGCTCTTAATCGTGAGCAATTAATCGGTGCCTTGGCAGGGTTAATTGCAGACCCCGATAACAGTCATCATCAAACGATTGGTTTGTTAGGTAATTGGGGGGCGGGTAAATCAACGGTAGTTCAACTCTTAAAGAAACGCTTGTTAAGCGAGCATGAAGAGCAGCCATTTTTATTTGCTGATTTTAACGCGTGGGAATACGAACATACCGATAATTTACAGGCTGGTATTGCGCAAGAAATGATTGATACTTTATCTAGTCCACCGCCGACACTTGCTTCCCTTAAGGAAGATGGTGTCGAATTGTCGAAGCGTGAATATTTACGTTGGGCCATCCAGCGTATCCGTTTAACTTTTCGGTTTGCTACGGCAATTCATGGAAAGTGGATATTAAATGGGATTGTTTTTTTACTGCTGCTTGAAATTTTTGTCGGTGGCGTATTGGTGGTTTGGTATCAAAATGGAAGTCAAGTACTGGCAGGACTTGGAATTAGTGCTGTAGGTGTGAGTTTGTGGGCTTCGCTACGTAAGGTGAAACATCTAGTTGCGAGCAACCCGTTAGCCAAAGAGTTTTTAACGTATTTAAAATTGCCCAGTTACGCGAAGCATTTAGGTGAGATTCCCGTTATGCGAAAAAACATTAAAAATATGTGTGATGTGCGTTTGAATTACGACACCAAAATAAATAAATCCCCTGCGCGGCTACTGTATGTAGTGGATGATCTTGATCGCTGCAATACCGAAAATATCGTTAAAGTGTTTGATGCAGTTCGTTTAGTTTTAGATATTCCCCAAGTGATTGTGATTATCGCTATAGATCAACGCATTGCATTATCAGCATTGGCGTTAAACCATAAAAAATTAGAAGAGTATCATCCATCGCAAAGTTCTATGACGATAGCGAGGGATTATTTATCCAAAATCATTCATCTGCCTATTACACTCAGTGATCTTGATGAGGCTAGCGTTTCGTCTTACTTGAATCATTTGTGGGAAGCTGATGATAAAGTAAATCATGAAAATGAAGAGGATAACTCAGGTGAAAATTTAGGTGATGCAGAGCCAGTATCGCAGAAAAATGACCAATCAGTTAATACTGAAAATATAGTAAAAGAGGTCATCAATGGTGGAATAATGTCTCCAGCTGCCGAGGGCGGCAATAGTTCGAATGGCGGTGTAGATAATTCAGATGGTGAAAGCAAAGCTCGTGAGAATGAGATCGATGATATAGAGCAGACCACTATAGAAAAACTTGGAATGTCCAAAGAACAAAAAAACGCTTTCGAGCATTGGGTAAATGTTTTTTCATTGACCAATCCAAGGCAGTTAAAGCGCTTAGATAATAGTTATAAATTATTACGGCGTTATCATAATGCAGACCAGCAGCCAATAAGTGGCAAAGGCACCAACGATAAACCCTATATCTTCCCTGTAATGATGACATTGTTTTCTCTAGAGTATGTGAATGACTTGGTGGATGCAGATCAGCGTTTATTATTAAAAAAATTGATTGGGGGTAAAACTATCATGAACGAATTTAATAATGGAGAGCAATATATTTTTGACCGTAGTGTCATTACCGAGGCTATTTTTTCTGTTACACGGGAAAATTTAAAAGGCACTAACGTCTCGTTAGTCAGCGCGGTAGAGCCCTTTGTGCTGCCTGCTATTGATGTTAATCCGGTGGTGTAAACCATGAGTGAAAATGAGAAAAGTATGGCTGGCATAAAATTCATTGGACATCGGAGGGCGGCATCGTTGACTTCAAAAAAATATTGACCGTAATAAAAGCAAGCGCTGCGGCAGGTGTTCGATGGGTCGAAATCAGCACCAAAGGGTCAAGACTCGATTGAAACGCAGCAACGTCCGCTTTTGGCCGAAAGCAGACTATGAAATGATAGACCTAACTTGTGATAAAGCCACATAACAAACTAAGCCACAGTAAAAACCAACCCATCGCTAACCCACAAACAAAAAAATCCTAACGGTTACCGTTAAGCTTTTTTGCTTCTATGCAAATCATAGGATTGTATGGTCGGAGTGGCCGGATTAGACTCGGGCTCCTGCCCTCGGGTCTACGACCCGCCTATTGGCGCACTAATTTGTTCCAGACAAATTAGTGAACCGATACGTTCGATTGAACATATCCAATCTATCAGTCATTTATTTAAAAAGGCCGCTAAAAATAGCGGCCTTTTTAAATAAATGGTCGGAGTGGCCGGATTTGAACCGACGACCACCACACCCCCAGTGTGGTGCGCTACCAGGCTGCGCTACACTCCGATGACGTTGACTGCTGTATATGAGCACTTGGGGTTGTGCAAGCGGCCGAAACGAGTGCGAATAATACGCGAGATGCTCGCGAATTCAAGCGATAAATAGGATAGTTTAGGGTTTATTGAGAAGGCTTAATACGCCTTCTAAGTCGACAATCATTTTGTCGATAAGCTGTACAAAAGAGGCATTATTCTGTTCAATTTCAGGTGCTGCAGCAGGTTCTTCGGATGCCGTTTCTAGCTTTTGGCGTGCGCCACCAATCGTAAAGCCTTGATCATATAATAATGTCCGGATCTCGCGAATCATCATGACATCTTGTCGTTGATAATAGCGACGGTTGCCACGACGTTTAACCGGTTTTAACTGTGGAAATTCTTGCTCCCAGTAGCGAAGTACATGCGGTTTAACGGCGCATAGCTCGCTGACTTCGCCAATAGCAAAATAGCGTTTACCCGGTATTGTTGGGAGTTCGTCGTTATTTGTTGGTTCCAGCATGTGCTTCTACTCGCGCCTTTAGTTTTTGCCCTGGACGAAAAGTCACCACGCGACGGGCAGAAATCGGAATTTCTTCACCTGTTTTGGGGTTTCTTCCTGGGCGCTGCTTTTTATCTCGAAGGTCAAAATTACCAAAACCGGATAATTTAACTTGTTCGTTGGATTCTAATGCGTTGCGAATTTCTTCAAAAAACAGTTCTACGAGCTCTTTAGCTTCACGTTTGTTAAAGCCCAATTCCTCGTAAAGCTTTTCAGCCAGTTCTGCTTTTGTCAGTGCGCCGTTAGGCATATCATCCAACACATTAATCGACATAGGTTCCTCGATATCTCAGCTAGCGTATTTGTTGTTATAAGTGCTATTGATCGTTATCTTTATTTAACCACTGCTATTTTTGTGAAACTATTTTTACGGAACCTACAATATAACAGGCTACATCAGAAGTCTGTAAGCCATTACCCAAATTAAGGAGTGGTTTTAGCTAGTAATCCGCTATTTCACTCCTTAGTTTTTCCTTTAATTAAGCAATAGAAATGTAACAAACCTGATGTAAAAACTGCCTAGCGCAGCTCAGCGTTAAAAGCCACTTTTAACGCATCAACCACTTTATCGACAGATGTATTAATTTCACAATCCGTAAGAGTGCGTGAAAGATGTTGAAAGGTCAAGCCCAAAGCGACACTTTTTCTATGAGAATCAATACCTTTGCCAATATATACGTCAAATACCTTTAACTTAATCAGCGTTTCATCTGTCACTTCAAGCGCCTTAGATTGCAGGTCAGCCACGGTGATTTCCTGATCAATAATCACCGCCAAATCACGACGCACTTCTGGAAAACGAGATAACGGCGTAAAACTTGGTAAGCTCACTTCCATAATGGCATCTTGCATTATTTCAAATAAGTAGACCGACTGAGAAATATCGAGTTTCTTTTGGAGCTGAGGATGCATAGCCCCTACCATCCCAATGACATGGCCTTTATAGCTAATAGAAGCGGCCTGCCCGGGGTGTAGTGCGGGATGATCGACTGCTGTCATCGTGAATTGCGCTTGATGACCAGACATCGCAAATAATGACTCAATGTCGCCTTTAACATCATAAAAGTCGACCTTGTCGGTATTTGATGACCATGACTCATCGTCACGACTACCATAAATAAGCCCCGCCAATACCGGTTGCTGTTGCAGCCCTGCTACACCACCTTGCGCAGAGTTAGGCATAAAGCGTAAACCCGTTTCAAATAAGCGTACACGAGACTGCTGGCGGTTAATATTGTGCTTGAGCGCTTGAACCAAACCAGGCCATAACGAGGTACGCATCACCGCCATATCGGCACTAATAGGGTTTTGTAATGCCGCTGGAGATAACTCAGGGCTAAATAGCTGTTGTAACTCAGGATCAACAAAGCTATAACAAATAGCTTCTTGATAATCCCTCGCCAATAGCTGTTGCTGAATGGCACGTAACGGCTGAATAGATTCCGTTTTTTCCGGTAGACTGATTTCCATTAACAAGCTAGTTGTAGGCAATCGGTTATAACCATAAATACGCGCAAGCTCTTCCAGTAAGTCTGCTTCGATTGTCATATCAAAACGGTAGCTTGGTATACCAAATACCCATCCTTCGCTATCACTACTTTCTAATGCAAGACCTAAGCGCTGAAGAATGTCGAGCACTTCCTCATCAGCCATCTCGAAACCTAAGCCCGACTTGATGCGTGAACGACGAAGTTTTACCGATCTTGGCGAAAGTAAGTCATGCCCTGCTTCGGTCACCGACACAGGCCCCACTTCACCACCTGCTACATCAATAATAAGCTGTGTTGCACGCTCGATCGCTTGCTCTTGCAACTGATAATCAACACCGCGCTCAAAACGGTGTGACGAGTCGGTATGCAAACCGTAAGCTCGAGCACGACCCGCAATCGCGACTGGCGCAAAAAAAGCGCTTTCAAGAAAGATATTAGTCGTTGACGCACTCACCGCCGAATCATTACCACCCATTACACCGGCTATAGCTAGCGTGGATGCATTATCAGCAATAACAAGAGTATCATCCTTCAATGTCGCTTCTTGGCCGTTCAGCAAAGCAATTTTTTCGCCTACAGTTGCTTTGCGCACATTGATATTGCCTGACAACTTATCGAAATCAAATGCATGCATTGGCTGCCCTAGCTCAAGCAAAACATAATTAGTCGTATCGACAACGATATCCTTGCTATTTAATCCTGCTCGACGCAAGCGTTCTTGCATCCACAAAGGAGTAGGCTTAGATAAATCAATGCCACGAATAATACGCCCTACATAACGAGGACACATATCCACTGCATTTAACTCGACAGGAAACACATCATCGATGGTTGCCGCAACGGGTGTTATCGCTGGTTGATTAACGGCTAAACGGTTTAGTACCCCCACATCTCTCGCAATACCTTTTAACGATAAGCAGTCACTGCGATTAGGCGTTAGGTCAATGTCGATAACGCTATCATTCAAACCTAAATAGTCGTTTAGATCATTGCCAACTGGCGCATCTACGGGTAATTCCCATAGACCAGAATCATCATCGCCTAACTGTAACTCCGTTTGACCACACAACATACCAAAAGACTCAACGCCTCGTAGTTTAGCTTTTTTAATTTTGAAGTTTTCTGGCAATACTGCACCGACAGTCGCGAAAGGTACTTTAAGGCCAACATGGGCATTAGGCGCACCACAGACGACTTGCGTGAGTTCATCACCCAATCCAGCAACCTGACAGACTCTTAATTTATCTGCATCGGGATGTTGCTCGACAGAGATAATTTCAGCCACGACCACGCCACTCAGCTGACCGGCAAGATTGTCGATAGCATCTACTTCTAAACCGGCCATAGTAATCTGATCGGCGATTTCCTGTGTGGTTAACGCTGGATTAACCCACTCTCGTAACCATGATTCACTTATTTTCATTGCTTCTTCTAGCCTCAAACTATTAACCACAAACTATTAGCAAATCCACCACCATTAACTGGGGTTTGCTACTTGAGCTTGTCGCTTTTTGTTAATATTGCAAATAATTGACTCTTCGATAATGTTTCGAACAGTCTCAAACCGTTTCAAACTTTTTACTAAAAATTTATCATTTATGCTTTAAAACTGTTGTAAAAACTTCAAATCATTTTCGAAAAATAAGCGTAAATCATTGACGCCATAACGCAGCATAGCTAAACGCTCCACGCCCATACCAAATGCGAAACCACTATATTTTTCTGTATCAATACCACTAGAAGTAAACACATTAGGATGTACCATGCCACAACCCATGACCTCCAACCAACCGGTATGGCTACACACTCGACACCCATCGCCACCGCAATTAGTACACTGAATATCGACTTCAGCCGAAGGCTCGGTAAAAGGAAAATACGATGGACGAAAACGGACTGGGATATCGGCTTCAAAAAAGCGTTTAAGAAACTGATCAACCGTGCCTTTAAGATCAGCAAAACTAATTTGCGTATCGACTAGTAAGCCTTCTACCTGATGAAACATCGGTGTATGCGTTAAATCAGAATCGCAACGATAAACCCGCCCCGGACAAATAACACGAATAGGAGGTTCTTTGTTTTCCATCGTTCGCACTTGTACTGGCGAGGTGTGCGTTCTTAATACATACTCGGCATATTGGTCAGCGTCATCTTTATCTGCCAGCGGCAAACTCTTTTTATCTACATAGAACGTATCGTGCATCGCACGAGCGGGGTGATGTGCGGGAATATTAAGCGCTTCGAAGTTATGATAGTCGTCTTCGACTTCCGGCCCTTGTTCAACTGTGTAGCCAACAGCCGTAAAAATTTCTTCAATACGCTGTAGTGTTTTTGTCACTGGATGCAGACGACCCCGGCCGCTTGCACGCCCCGCTAAAGTAACATCAATAGTTTCAGATGCTAGCTTTTGGTTAATCGCAGCTTGTTCTAAATTATCTTTTTTAACTTGGATCGCTTGCTGTACTTGCTGCTTTGCTTCGTTAATTTTTGCTCCGGCTGCTGGGCGCTCTTCGTTTGATAGCTTACCCAATGTTTTTAGCAACGCGGTTAATTGACCTTTTTTACCTAAGTAATCGACTCTTATCTGGTCGAGTGCTGGCAGTTCATCAATTTTTGCAACAAGATTTAGCGCTTCGTCTGTCAACGCTTGTAGGTTTTCCATTTACACTCACCTGTAAATTAAATTCGTAAACAAAAAAGGGAAAGGCTCTTCAGCCCTTCCCCTCTTTGATTGCTGAATAATTCAACAACACATACGTATTATCTTAAAGAGAAAGAATTACGCTAATGCTGCTTTCGCTTTTTCAACAACCGCTGCAAATGCAGCTTTATCATGTACTGCAAGGTCTGCTAGTACGCGACGGTCTAAAGCAATTTCTGCTTTTTTAAGACCAGCAATCAACTGGCTATACGTCATACCCAGAGCACGAGACTGTGCATTAATACGAGTAATCCATAGAGCACGGAAGTTACGTTTCTTAACGCGACGGTCACGGTAAGCGTATTGACCCGCTTTAATAACTGCCTGTTTAGCAACACGGAAGATACGCGAACGCGCTCCGTAATAACCTTTTGCTTGCTTTAATATTTTTTTGTGACTTTTGCGTGCCACAACGCCACGTTTTACGCGCGCCATAATCGTTCTCCTAAAAAATAAATGCTAAAAATTAAACCGGTTAAGCAACGCGATTAAGTCGCACGAAACATGCGATCAATTAACGGCTTGTCAACTGCAGTAACGAGGCTAGTGCCACGTAACTGACGTTTACGTTTAGTCGTCATTTTAGTAAGGATGTGACTTTTATGTGCACTTTTACGTTTGTAGCCTGCCGCTGTTTTTTTAAAACGCTTTGCAGCTCCACTGTGTACTTTAGCTTTTGCCATGAGAATAAACTCCGCATTTGTCATCAGATAAACTGATTTAAGGTTAATATAATAAAGCAAGTAGGCAGCTAAAAAGCCCAAGGATAATTCAAAAAATAATGATTAAGTTGTGATAACTAGGAAGCACCGCGCACAGAAGCGGAATGTACTCTAGTACATGAGCATTCGAGCACGGAGCTTACGACGTTAGCACAGCTTAGGCATATTTTTTGTTTATCCGACTTACTTCTTCTTTTTTGGGGCCATCACCATAATAAGCTGTCTTCCTTCCATTTTCGGAAATTGCTCTACGGTAGCGAGCTCAACCAAGTCTGTTTCGATACGTTTCAGCATCTCCATCCCTAGTTCTTGGTGAGCCATTTCACGGCCACGGTATCGTAATGATACTTTGGCCTTATCCCCATTCTCTAAGAAACGTATAAGGTTGCGTAGTTTTACCTTATAGTCTCCCTCGTCCGTCCCTGGGCGAAACTTCATTTCTTTTACTTGTTGCTGCTTCTGCTTTTTCTTTGCAGCCGCTTTGGTTTTCTTCAATCCAAAGAGGTGTTTACCATAATCCATGACTTTACAAACAATAGGCGTAGAGTCCGGCACGATTTCAACTAAATCTAAAGTCGCTGCTTGAGCCACTTTTAATGCTTCGTCCAAGGGTACTACACCCACTTGCTCACCATCGGCACCAATTAAGCGTACTTCGGTGGCTTCAATTTGTTCGTTAATACGCGCTTTTTTAGAGCGTCCTTTAGAATTGTCTGGTCTATTAATGGTAATACCCTCTTTGCTTGACCTTATATGGCCGATCATCTTTTATAAGATGCCTTCAACAGCTAATTTATGCTGACATTCACTATATTACAAAAGATCCTAAATTTTTAATTTCCTACTGCTTCTTTTCCGCTGTAACAAACAAAAAAACACCACCTATCTATAGGCAGCGTTTGGATGTTAATTAAAAGCAGTGTATTCTATTTGAATTAATACTTAACTACCAGCAATACCTTTATTTTCTATATCTGCACTCAAATGAGATACAAAAGCATCAATACTCATAACACCTAGATCTTCACCTGTTCGGGTTCTAACGGCAAGCGCATTGTTTTCGACTTCTTTATCGCCGATCACTAGAAGATAAGGGATTCGCTGTAACGTATGCTCGCGAATTTTAAAACCAATCTTCTCATTTCTCAAGTCAGAAATAACCCTAAAGCCTTTATCTCTTAAGGCTTTCTCGGTTTTTTGCACGTATGCAGACTGATTATCGGTAATATTTAAGATGGCCACTTGTTCTGGCGCCAACCACGTAGGGAAAGCCCCTTCGTAATGTTCGATCAAAATACCAATAAAGCGCTCAAACGACCCTAAAATCGCACGATGCAACATCACAGGCACTTGTCTAGAGCCGTCTTCTGCCACGTACTGTGCATCCAAGCGGCCAGGCATAGAAAAGTCGACCTGAATAGTACCGCACTGCCATACACGATTGAGACAATCCCTTAGAGAAAACTCAATTTTTGGCCCGTAGAATGCGCCCTCACCCGGCAGCTCTTCCCAAGGCAAACCTTTTGCATCCAAAGCATCGGCTAACGCTTTTTCGGCTTTATCCCAACCCTCTTCTGTTCCTACACGCTGCTCTGGACGAGTAGAAAGACGGATAATCACATCACTGAAGCCAAAATCTGCATACACTTTATAGAGTAAATCGGTAAAAACAGACACTTCTTCTTGAATCGCCTCTTCGCTACAGAAAATATGCGCATCATCTTGCACAAAACCACGCACGCGCATTAAGCCCTGCAAGGTACCCGATGCTTCGTTACGGTGACATGAACCGAACTCAGCCAAGCGTAACGGCAACTCTTTATAAGACTTCAGGCCTTGATTAAAGACTTGCACATGACACGGGCAGTTCATTGGTTTGATAGCGTAGTCACGCGACTCCGACTCCACCGTAAACATATTGTCACGAAACTTATCCCAATGCCCCGAACGCTCCCACAGACTACGATCAACCACTTGAGGGGTTTTGATCTCCTTATAGCCATTATCTCGCTGCACTTTACGCATATACTCTTCGATTGTTGCGTAAATACTCCAGCCCTTAGGATGCCAAAACACCATACCTGGCGCTTCTTCTTGCATATGGAAGTAATCAAACTTCTTACCTAGCTTACGATGATCCCGCTTTACCGCTTCTTCTAAAAAGTGAAGATGCGCTTTTAGTTTTTTCTTATCGGGCCATGCAGTACCGTAAATACGCTGCAACATTTTATTGTCTGAATCGCCACGCCAGTAAGCACCAGAAATACGCATAAGCTTAAAGTGCTCACAAAAACGCATATTTGGCACATGGGGACCACGACACATATCAACGTACTCTTCGTGATAATACAGCGCAGGCGTGGCATCTTTAGGAATATCACGTTCAAGAATTTCTAACTTGTACTCTTCCCCGCGGGCTTTAAACGCATCATAAGCCTCTTGCCAAGAACCGGTTTTTTTCACCACATCATACTGCGTCTTAATCAATTCACGCATACGCTTTTCAATTTTATCCATATCCTCATCGGTGAGCATGTGGTCTAAATCGATATCGTAATAAAAACCATTTTCGATGGTAGGACCTATAGCCATTTTGGCATCAGGCCACAGCTGCTTGACCGCATGCCCAATCAAGTGCGCGCAAGAATGGCGGATAATCTCTAAGCCATCTTCATCCTTCGATGTAAAAATCGTGACGTCGGCATCATCGGCGATAGGGTCATGTGCATCAACACGCACACCATTCACACGGCCAGCAATCGTCGCCTTAGCAAGGCCAGGACCAATATCGGCTGCCACCTCATATACAGAAACAGGGCGATCAAATGAACGCTGAGAACCATCAGGAAGAGTAATAACAGGCATAAAAGAATCCTTATCAGTGGCGGCCCCTACAAAAGGTCGCGTGAATTAATAATAAAAAAAGACACCGCCTACAGAATACAAACGGCAAACAAACAAAAAGCCCACTAAAGAGCGAGCTTTTTGTAATAAAACTGGTACGACCGAGTGGATTCGAACCACCGACCCCTACCATGTCAAGGTAGTGCTCTAACCAACTGAGCTACGGTCGTATAAGACAAGTCGCGCACTATAGCGGTATTTTTCGCGCCGGACAACAGATTCGCTAACAAATATAGGAAATCACTGCTGTCCGGTTTAAAAATTAAAGCGGGTTAAAGAAGTCCGACCCCCTTGGTGTGCGGTAAAATAGCAGCTTTCGAGACAGCAAATTTACCTCAGGGGATTCGGACATGAAGCATCGTAAC
>Ga0233426_10000387_pt1 | contig 48037 bp, 43 predicted proteins | sample SI_118_April2016_6_FD_179875 | JGI IMG/M metagenome (GOLD analysis project Ga0233426, IMG submission 179875) | Seawater microbial communities from Saanich Inlet, British Columbia, Canada - SI_118_April2016_10_MG | ecosystem: Environmental > Aquatic > Marine > Inlet | place: Canada: British... | reverse complement strand
ACAGATTGTACGTCTAATTCTGAAATTCCTAACAAATTTCCGACAGGGAAGTTTAATGCTGGAGAGGCATTGTCCATTCCGTCTACCAACTGAAGAAATCGAGTGTTGGAAAAAGCAGCAAACCCACGTGTGTTTACTGACTTAAACGTAAAACTACTGGTGTTTACATCCACACCTTTTAGGTTTTCCAGACCATCATAATAGGAAGCAGAAGACGTGTTTTCGATTTCCTTTAATCCCATGAGCTCAATGGTTACTGGGGATTCAAAAATACGTTCAGGGGTTCTAGAGGCAGAAACAACGACCTCGTCTAAAATAGTTCCCTCGTGAAGTTTGAAGGTGATGTTATCGTTGTTTGATAAAACGGATTTTGTGGCTTTATTAAATCCTACGCTGCTTGCGTTTATTTTAAAAGGGGGTGTTTTTGAGGTTTCTAATTTAAAATTTCCGTCAAAATCCGTTGCGGTTCCAATGGTTGTTCCATTTATGGTGATACTTGCTCCGGGAATAGGCTCATTTGTTTTCGAGTCTATGACTGTTCCTGTAAGGGTTGTTTGTGCAAATGTGACGGCACTTAAAAGAACAAACGTGATGATTACTAGTTGGTTTTTCATGGTTTAGTTATTGGTTAGTACCATCAAAATACAATTTTTTTATTTAACAAAAAAATAACATATCATTCTAAGAGACTTGAAATCAGGCGTTGTAACTTTTTTCAGTATTTTATATACAAATACCCTTTTAAAGTTTTAAATTTTGGATCAGAAAACGTTACCTTATAAACGTAGGTTCCTATTGGGAGTTTGTTGCCGTTTGTATCTTTGGCATCCCAATTGTTTTTATAATGGTTTGATTTGTAGATACGTTGCCCTTGTAGGTTAAAGATATTTACATTTGCAAACGGAAATGTATCATTGTTAAATCCGGTTGTGTTTATGTTTTCGATCGTCCAAAAGTCATTTATACCATCCTCGTTGGGAGAAAATCCCATTGTTATTTTTGGGCTAAAATTGGGAACAATTGGAGGGTTGGATAGGCTGCTTTGATCGATTCCATAAAGGGTGATTTTCCAGTTGTTTAGATTGCCTAAGTCTTGGTTGGCATTGTCTGATATTTTTAATGTCCAATTCCCTGCACTTTGATTGTCTTCATAAGTTCCCAGAGGTTCTATCGGCCTAAAAGACCCTGTATAAGGTGCGGCACCTTCCGTGATGGAAGTGTTGGCTTTGTCTTCAAAAACCGTATTTGCGTAATTTTCACCTTCTTTGTCACTTGCTACCACTAATACAACTTGTTCATTGACAGGGTTTACAACACTTATTTTCAAATCTCCAATGTAACTATGGGCAATATCTAAGTTGATTGCGACCTCTTTTATGGAAATGTTGTCCGAAATATTTATGATCGAAGTAATTCCGTCAGAATCGTTGTCTGGGATTTCTTGAGCGGTGTTGTTGTTGAAAATAAATTCTTCAATCAAACCGGTTTGAAATGCGTAAATCAATGAGTTGTTTCCTGTGTTGCAACTATTGGTTTCTCTCACTCTCCAGTAGTACGTGGTGTTTTCTTGCAAGTTTTTTGCTTGGTATTTTTTTAACGGCGTATTTTCAGTTTCTACGATGTTGGAAAATGCAAGGTCAGTAGCGATTTCTATAATATGATTGTTTATTGTTGTTTCTGTAGTCCATAAGAATTCTATATCGCATGTTAGGCTATGCGCATTGTTTGCTGGGTAAGAAAGGTAGGGCTCGGTTTCTATGTAGCGGTCAATAGTAAGATCAAGCGTCATGTTTTTTTCTTCTGATAAAGAACTTGCTGTTACCAAGGGGTGGTGTATTCCGTTTGATGCATTGCTGATGTTCGTGATGGTAAGTGTTACCATGGTTCCATCTGCAGTTGCTGTTTCTGGATTAAAAACAGCTGAAGTGCCTTGTGGAAGGTTAGAAACAGAGAATGTTGTTGTTTCATTAAAATCCTCAAAGGTCTTGTATTCAATTTGGTACACAGCGTCGGAGGGTACGCAAGTTTGCGCTTCATTTTCGGCAAAGTTCATGATGAATTTAGACTTTTCAATAACGATATCTGAAGCATTGATGTTGTAAAAAATATTGTCAACGGCTTCTACTTTAATTCTTGCTTGCGTTGTGGCAATATTAGGGACAATGATGTTGTGACTTCCGTTATTTGGAATGTTTGAAGCCAATGTAGTGGTGTAAGTAAGACCTCCGTCCGTAGATAGTAAGATGTTTACAAAATTGACGTTAAAAGGAGGGAGGTTTGTTTCCGCTACTTGCCAAGTAATCGTATTGGAAACTCCTCCGTCAAAGGTTTCTGAGGTTTCTTGCGAGGTTACTTTAAAGGCTTCATCGGTGGTTAATACAGTAATTTTCGTGTCGTCAATATCAAATTGCCCATAAGGGATGCCATTATCGCGTGTCGTTAACCTAAAGTTTAATGTTCTTGAAACCGAAGGGAGTTGTTCCCAAGTGGTACCCGTCGAGCCTAAAATCGTTGTGGTTATTTTAGGGAAGTGTCTTTCGGAATCGCTTGTGCCTTTGAGGGTTCTAAACAAAGGGCCTGCTGTATTTGTTGCTAAAGGAGGCATGATGGCTACTTCTGTGTCTATTTGTTCCCAAGTATATGTCATGTTTCCTGTGCTACTCGTGCCTTCTCCTTTTAAAACAAAAGGCGTGCTTGCAGGGATGGTATAGTCCAAACCAGCGGACGCGGTTGGGACTGCATTTACGATGGTCGTTTGCTCTGCACATTGACTATTTCCAAAATTAATATTGTAATACATCTGTTGTAGGCTAATCCCATGAAAATAATCGTCGCTATTGGATTGTACGTTTGGGGAACAGATACCTGTGTACGCCATGATGGTTGAACCACTTCCGGGTTCTGCAGAGCTAATTGTGTAAATGTTGTTCCCACAGGAGTTGTTAAACGTATGAGTTGCTCCAAATTGATGGCCCATCTCATGGGCTACAAAATCGACATCAAACGAATCTCCAAGTGCAGGAGACAAGCCTGAAACCCCTCTTGCTTTACTCAAAGTACATGGTGAATTTAATTGCGCAAGCCCTGAATATCCGGTGTTAAAAAGGTGTCCTATGTCATAATTTTCAGTTCCAATGATCGTATCACATCTTGTTTGAACTTCATTGATTAATTGGAAATCATTGTTTCCTGTGTATCCATCTGTGTCGGGGTCAAGAAATATAAGCTCATCTGTGTTGGCAACAAGTTGCATGGTTAGGGCCAATTCATTTTCAAAGATGCCATTGAGGCGAGTCATGCTTGTGTTCATCGCGGCTAAAACAGTTTCTTTTTTAATGATGTCGGTTGCCGTTTCGGGAATTCCTTGGTTTGTTAAATGCCATTCTGCATATTCTCCAGTACAGGAAAGCGCAAGTTTGAAAACTCGGGATACACCAGCGTGAGTGGAAAGTTTAGATGCGACTCTTCTTTGGGGTTCTGTTTGCAAGGTTTCTTCAAGAACTTGACATTCTTTTTTTACGGAATCGAAATCAAGATCGCTTTTGGTGTATACTTTGTAGGTGATTGCATCTTTTGTGTAGGGGTCAATAAATTCAGAATTTCCATTTTTTTGAAATTTCATAAAGTGCAATCCAAGGGTGCTGAGACTAAAAGTTATTTTTGTTTGAAGACTGTCGTTTGAAATACCTCTATACGACTTTATATTGGGGTATTTTTTTTGTAATTCGGGAGCGAGCGTCGAGACTTCGACAACTTTATAGGTTTGGAACTTTCCCTTTTTGTTAGGAAAGGGTATTAGGATGTCTGATTTCTTGAAGGCTCTTCGATTGTTATTTTGCGAGTATTGAAGAAGACCCTTTAATGCTTTAAGATCTAGTTTGTAAATGCGTTCATTGGTTTGTTTGGTTGTTTTTGCATTTTTTTGGAACAATAAAAGATTTGCAGAAGTTGTTTCCGTCCATATTGGATTCGTTTGGGCTGCGCCATAACAAATGGTAAAAATACTGAATAATAAAAAGGATCGGAGTTTGTTCATGTGATTCAATATAGTAAAACAAACTTATTTAAAAAAAACTTAGTGTCTCTTTAAAACACAAAATATGTGGGTAGTTTTTACGATTTCAGTTTTTAAAGACATTAAAAAAAAGTAGATAGCTTAGAAATAAACCAAAAATGAATGTAAATTTGCAGCACTTAAATTATAATTTTGTTCTCTTTTGAAAGTAGTAGAAAATTACAAAAACTTTACAAGTACTAGAAAATCCATTGTCACGATTGGAACCTTTGATGGGGTACATGTTGGGCATCAAGAAATTATAGAACAACTTGTGACAACAGCTCAAAAAAAAAATGCGAACTCCGTGCTGTTAACGTTTTTTCCTCATCCAAGAATGGTGCTCCAAAAAGACAATGGTATCAAGTTGATTAATACCATTGAGGAACGAATTGAGATTTTACAAAAAATAGGCTTAGATTATTTGATCATTCATCCTTTTGATACCGAATTTTCTCGTTTGACTGCTTTTGATTTTGTGAGAGATATTTTAGTCAATCATCTTAATACCTCTGAGTTGGTTATCGGTTATGATCATCGTTTTGGCAGAAATAGAGAAGGCGATTTCGAACAATTAGAAGAGTATGGTGTCATGTATGATTTTAAAGTACAGGAAATCCCTGCACAGGATGTCAATGCAATTTCTGTGAGTTCTACCAAAGTAAGAAAAGCGCTAGAGGATGGTGATATTTCAAAAGCATCGAAATACCTAGGCTATAACTTCTCTTTGTGTGGTTCTGTGGTGCAGGGAGATCGTCTAGGAAATACGATAGGGTTCCCTACGGCAAATTTAAAGGTAGATGAAGCCTATAAACTTATTCCAAAAAACGGAGCTTATTTGGTTAGATCTATGATTGATGACGTAACGGTTTATGGGATGATGAATATAGGATTTCGCCCTACGTTAAAAGGGCTGCATCAAACGATTGAAACACATTTTTTTGAGTTTCATGGTGATTTGTACGGAAAGAAACTAAAAATTGAAATTTTAGATTTTTTAAGAGATGAGCAAAAGTTTTCTTCAGTGGATGCTTTAAAAGATCAGTTGTTTCTTGACAAGCAGAAATCGCAGGAAATGCTAAATAAATTCGATAAATTTTAAAATTATCTTCGGTTTATAGTACTGTAAACTATTCTCTTTTTATGGGCTTTTTGAAAATCTATTTTTATAAATTTGCCTTTTTAAAATAGATGATAGAATGTTACAAGTTCACTACATAAAAGACAACAAAGAAGCGGTATTGGCTGGTTTGGCAAAACGTAACTTTAAAAATGCTGAAAGTACTATAGGTGCTGTCTTAAAAGCAGATGAAGATAGAAGGTCTACGCAAGCTGCATTGGATGCTATTTTAGCAGAATCTAACAAGATTTCCAAAGAAATAGGGGTTTTGTTTAAGTCTGGTGAGCCCCAAAAAGCAAATGTTTTAAAAGAAAAAACCGGCGCGTTAAAAGAAGAATCGAAGCAATTAACCGACAAGCTTGCCGCGGTCAATGTTTCTTTGCAAGAGTTGTTATATACCATTCCGAATGTCCCAAATGAAATTGTCCCAGCGGGAACTAGTGAAGAAGATAATGAAACTGTTTTTGAAGAAGGGGAAATTCCAGAACTTCATGAAGGAGCATTGCCTCATTGGGAGTTGGTGAAAAAATATGATATTATTGATTTTGAACTTGGGAATAAGATTACCGCTGCGGGTTTCCCTGTTTACAAAGGAAAAGGAGCCAGATTACAACGTGCACTGATCAATTATTTTTTGGATAAAAATTCAGAAGCAGGGTATCAAGAGGTGCAACCTCCTTATTTGGTGAATGAAGCTTCAGGGATTGCCACAGGGCAATTGCCCGATAAAGAAGGGCAAATGTACCATGATGCGAAAGATGATTTGTATTTGATTCCTACGGGAGAGGTTCCTGTAACCAATATTTACAGAGATGTCATCTTAAAAGAAGACGAATTTCCTGTTTTGAATACAGCCTACTCTCCATGTTTTAGGAGAGAAGCAGGGTCTTATGGAGCGCATGTGAGAGGGTTGAATAGATTGCATCAATTTGACAAGGTAGAAATTGTTAGAATTGAAAAACCTGAAAATTCATACAAAGCTTTGGATGGAATGGTAGCACATGTTCAAGAATTGTTACGTGAATTAGGATTGCCGTACAGAATATTAAAATTATGTGGTGGAGATCTCGGGTTTACTTCCGCCTTGACTTATGATTTTGAAGCGTATTCAACTTCTCAAGGAAAATGGTTGGAGATTAGTTCTGTTTCAAATTTTGAGACCTTTCAAGCAAACCGTTTGAAGTTAAGGTATAAAAATGAAGTGGGTAAAAAACAATTGGCACATACGTTAAACGGTAGTGCCTTGGCGTTGCCAAGAGTTTTGGCTTCTTTGTTAGAAAATAATCAAACGCCAGAAGGAATAAAAATTCCTGATGTATTAGTGCCTTACACAGGTTTTGATCTTATTAATTAAGCGTCTTTTTTTATCAGATAAAGCTCTTTTTGAAATTGTAAAGGGCTTTATTTGTTTAAGTGCAATGATGTTAAGGTTTCGTAGAAAACACAATGGTCTCAACAATTTTTATTCCGATACATTCTATGTATCTTTGAATGTGAAAAAAAGAAAATAGAAGATGTACGTTTACAATATCACAACAAATATTGAAGGATCCTCAGAAGATGAGTGGTTGCTTTGGATGCAAGAAATACATATTCCTGAAATGCTGGGTACAGGTAAATTTTTATCTGCTAAAATGTGTAAGGTTTTGGTAGAGGAAGAGATGGGAGGCGTAACGTATAGTGTGCAATATATGGTGGAAACCAAAGAAGCTTTGGGGGCGTTTTATAAAGAAGATTCTGTGAATCTAAAAAATAAAATGAACTCTAAATTTGCGGGTAAATATGTCTTTTTTGAGACAGAAATGCAATTAATAGACAAGCAGTTTTCTGCAAAAAATTAAATAAGATTTGTTGTTTGCCTGTAACAATTGTTCTAAGCAAATGTCTTCTAAATTCTAAAACGACATGACAGTAAGAGCCAAAAAACATTTAGGACAGCATTTTCTAAAGGATGAGCAAATAGCCAGTGATATCGCTAATAGCCTTACAGAGAATGGGTATAATACCGTTTTGGAAATTGGCCCTGGAATGGGAGTTATGACTAAGTATTTGTTGGAAAAAGACTATACGACTCATGTGGTAGAGATTGATACAGAATCTGTAGCATACCTTCAAAACACCTATTTAAATTTAACACCTAGAATTATTTCTCAAGATTTTTTGAAAATGAATCTTTCAGAGTATTTCCAAAAACAGTTCGCGATTGTTGGAAATTTCCCCTATAACATTTCAACACAGATTGTGTTTAAGGTGCTTGAATATAGAGATTTAATCCCTGAATTCTCGGGGATGTTTCAAAAAGAGGTAGCCGAGAGAATTGCAGAGAAAGAAGGAAGTAAGAAATACGGTATTTTATCTGTTTTGGCACAGGCTTTTTTCGAGGTTGAATATTTGTTTACCGTGCCACCAACCGTTTTTGACCCTCCACCAAAAGTGGATTCAGGTGTGATTAGAATGATACGCAAAAAGGATTATTCCTTGCCGGTAGATGAAAAGCTGTTTTTTAGAGTTGTCAAAACTGCTTTTGGTCAAAGAAGAAAAATGCTAAGGAGTAGTTTGAAGTCTTTAAATTTATCGGATTCTTTAAGAGAAACAGCGTTGTTTACAAAAAGACCTGAACACTTATCAGTTTCTCAATTTATGAACCTTACTTCCTTGATCGAAAATGATACATATTGAAAATACTCAAGAGTTTCTAAGTCATCTTAAGGAGCTTATACTAAACAGTGACCACCAAGCGATATCTATACTCTTTGAAGGGTTGCATCATGCCGATTTGGCTGAGGTTTTAGAAGATTTGAGTTTTGATGAAGCGGTTTTTATCATACGTCTTTTGGATACTGAAAAAACCTCTGAGATTCTTATGGAATTGGACGAGGATACAAGGGAGAAAATCCTTCAAGAATTATCCTCTAAGGAAATTGCAAAAGAAATAGGAGAGTTGGACTCTGATGATGCTGCTGATATTATTGGGGAGTTGCCAGATGAGCAAAAGAATGAGGTGATTTCGCAGATTGAAGATGTAGAGCATGCGAAAGATATTGTGGATCTTTTGCGCTATGATGAAGACACTGCAGGAGGTTTGATGGGAAAAGAGTTGATTAAAGTCAACGAAAATTGGACCAATTTACACTGCGTTAAGGAAATGCGAAAGCAGGCTGAAGATTATGACAAGGTGCATACGATTTATGTGGTAGATGATAACGATGTTTTAAAAGGAAGGTTGTCTTTAAAAAGTTTATTAACAACGTCTACGAAAACGCCGGTGAAGGATGTGTACAATCCTAATATAAAATTTGTTCGGGCTGATGAAAACGACGAAGATGTTGCAAAAACCATGCAAAAGTATGATTTGTTTGTTGTTCCAGTGGTCGATGAAATGAATCGCCTTATAGGTCAGATTACTTTAGATGATATTGTCGACGTGATTAGGGACGAGGCAGATAGAGATTATCAAATTGCGGCCGGTATTACAGATGATGTTGAGGCTGATGATAGTATTCTTCAATTGACGAAAGCAAGATTGCCATGGTTGGTGTTGGGTTTGTTAGGAGGCCTTGGTGCAGCCTCTATTATGGGCGGTTTTGAAGAGGCTTTAAAATCGTATCCTAAGTTGTTTTTCTTTACGCCTCTCATTGCCGCTATGGCGGGGAATGTAGGGGTTCAATCTAGTGCAATTATGGTGCAAGGTTTGGCTAATAACAACATCAAAGGAAGTGTTTTTAGTAGGTTGTTAAAAGAGATTGGATTGACTGTACTGAATGGATTGGCTTTGGCTCTTTTGGTTTCTATCTATGGTTTTTTTCAAATAGAAAATGGAATTATAACCATGGTAATTGGAATTGCTTTAATGATTGTAATTACAATAGCAGCTGTGGTAGGTACATTTATCCCAATTCTTTTGGATAGAAATGGAATCGACCCTGCATTAGCAACAGGACCTTTTATCACAACTAGTAACGATATTTTTGGGATCTTAATTTATTTTATGATTGCCAAAATGATGTTAGGTTTTTAGTGTCTTAACGTTAATTTTTCTAGAAAATTCCAGAGGACAATACCAGTGGTGACAGAAATGTTTAAAGAATGTTTTGTGCCAAACTGTGGTATCTCTATGCAATAGTCAGAGGCTGTTACTACGGCTTGCTGTACTCCTTTTACTTCGTTACCCATGACAATAGCATATTTTTTGTCTTTACATACTTCGAAATCTTGAAGCATTGTGGCATTGTCTGCTTGCTCAATGGAAGCTACAATATAGCCGTCAGATTGAAGTTCTTCTATGACATCTATAGTTTCTATCTTATGTTCCCAAGAAACACTTTCGGTAGCTCCTAAAGCAGTTTTATGAATGTCTTTGTGCGGAGGGGTTGCAGTAATGCCGCATAGGTATATCTTTTCAATTACAAATGCATCACTTGTTCTAAAGACGGACCCAATATTGTTTAAACTTCTAATGTTGTCTAGTACAACGATTACGGGGGTTTTTTCGGTTGCCTTGAATTCATCAACTTCAAGTCTATTCAGTTCGCTGTTTTTTAGTTTGCGCATCGTTGTTTGTTTTGTGTTCAAAATTAATGCGAATTCTAATCTTCCACAAATTTATTTGGAATAAGGAATATTTCATATTTGTTCCATGTATCTTATAAATAAGATAACTTATTTGGGTATTTTGAAAGAAATCAATTAGTTTTGAGATTATGAAGTCAACACGAAGAACATTTGTCATAGGGGATATCCACGGTGCTTTGAAAGCATTAATTCAGGTTATTGAAAGAGCTCAGGTAAAAGAAGAAGACCTTCTTATTTTTTTAGGAGATTATGTTGATGGATGGAGTCAGTCTCCTGAAGTAATTAATTATTTGATTCAATTAAAAGAAACGCATAATTGTATATTCATGAGAGGGAATCACGATGATTTATGCTATCGTTGGTTGAAGTTCGATGAAAGTAATGAAACATGGTTGATGCATGGGGGAAAGGCCACTGTGAGTGCTTACGAAAAAATCCCTTATAATTTTCGAAAGATTCATATTCATTTTTTTGAGAATTTAAATAATTACCATATTGATGCTGCAAATAGGCTTTTTATTCATGCAGGGTTTACAAGTCATAATGGAGTTACATATGAATATTTTGAGAAAATGTTTTATTGGGATAGGTCATTATGGGAATTGGCACTTGCCATGGATAAAGATTTAAAACAAGGCGATTTGTATTACCCAAAAAGATTGACACATTATAGCGAAATATTCATAGGGCATACTTCGTTATCAAGAATTGGTGAAAGTGTGCCTAAAAATGTTGTAAATGTTTGGAATATGGATACTGGAGCTGCGCATAAAAGCCCGCTTACGATAATGGATATAGATACAAAAGAGTATTGGCAAAGCGACCCAGTTTACACCTTGTACCCTAATGAAAAAGGCCGAAATTAGAGAGGTCTTTTAGGTACATTGGTAGAGGTTTTGTTATTCAATAATATTTTGTATATTGAAGTGCCTCTAATGATTTACGAAACTATTTTTTCAGTAGCAACATTTTAGTATGTTGTGAAGTTTCATGAGATGTATTGTTCATGTTATTATGAATTGTAAGTTATGAGAATTGAATTGTTTAAAAAACCTAATGAAAATCTAGTGGCCGTGGCTGTAACATTCGTTTTATTTGTATTGTTGTTTGTTTTAAAAACGCAAGAAGACCAAAGTAGAACTACTGGTGAAATTATTAAGGGTTCAGAAATTGAAATAGCGAGTGCATCTTTACTTAAGTAAAAATGGATATAAAATAATTAAAGCCTCAGTAAGTTCTTATTACTGAGGCTTTTTTGTTTAGTACATTAATTTTTGTGCAAGGTTTTCTTCTGTTTGGAATTTTCCAGAATTTTCAATAGTATTGTTTGCCTCACTGTTGTTTTTTGCCCCCCATAAAAGAGCAATCAATTCAATTTTATTGTTTTTAAAATGACTGTTCCCAATGCTAACATTAACAATACCTCTTGTATTTAAAAGAATTTTGTTTTTTTCTTTAGCACCACAATTGGTAAAAGTACTTTTGGTAATTAAAAGATTTCCACCAATAGTAGATTCGTCGTATCCTCCTCTATAGTAGTCTATTATGTTTTTATCGATGTTGTTAAAACTACAATTGTCAATTGTTAAATACTCTACATTGTAATCTCCACGATCATTGGTCTCTTCAGAAAGTTCAATTCCATTAGAAGAATCTGAAAAATGACAATTTTTAAATAAAATTTCTTCTGCGAAAGTTTGTTTATAGGCTTTTAGGATATAGTCAAACTTTAGAATATTAGACCCTATAACGGTCAAACCATAGTGGTTAGACATGTTTTCTTTTAGATTTGAAAATGCTTGTTGAGTTCCTGTACCATTGAGAGTAATCTTTTCTAAAGTTAGATTTCCATATGGATTCAATTCGAAAAGAGGACTGTTAGCGGGACCTGAATAATATAAAATAACCGTATTTTCCAATTTTACCGTAATTGTTATTTCCTTTGAAATTTTCAATGAATTAGAAATGTTATATTTTCCAGGATTTAAAAGTAATATATCCCCAGGTTTGGCTTCGTTAATTTTATTCTAATGCAAATATTGTGATGTAATTAGATTTGTTAGTTTGTTTTTTTATTCTAGTTAGAGGGAAACCCTAGTTTAATACTTTCTAAAACAAAACCATAGAATTTTAGTCATAATAAATAGGAATTCGTAAATTTGCAATCTTTGTTTCTTTTAGATGTTTAAAATCAATTCATTTGAAGATTAGACATCGTAATAGGCGGGGAGATAAATACTTGTTTTATATAGAGTTGTGTCGATTTTTTTAAAGAATGGATACAGTAAAGAATTAAAAAAAACACCCAGTAAAAAAGAGAACAATAGTAAATTTGAAATTTATAAATAAAAATAACATTAAAATGGCAAAAACATTATTTGACAAAGTATGGGATTCACATGTTGTTCGCAGTGTAGAAGACGGACCAGATGTATTCTTTATCGATCGTCATTTCATCCACGAGGTAACTAGTCCTGTAGCATTTTTAGGATTAGAAAGTAGAGGGAACAGTGTTGTTTATCCAGAACGTACATTTGCTACGGCAGATCATAACACTCCAACAATTAACCAACATTTACCTGTTGAAGATGCATTATCTGCAAACCAATTGCAAGCATTGGAAAACAATGCTAAAAAGCATGGTATTTCTCACTGGGGGTTAGGTGATGTTAATAATGGAATTGTACATGTGGTAGGACCTGAAAATGGAATTACTTTACCTGGTGCCACAATTGTGTGTGGGGATTCACATACATCTACACATGGTGCTTTTGGAGCCATTGCTTTTGGTATCGGTACTTCTGAAGTAGAGATGGTATTGTCTACCCAGTGCATCATGCAACCAAAGCCTAAAAGTATGCGTATCAACGTAAACGGAAAATTAGGTTTAGGAGTTACTCCTAAAGATGTTGCTTTATATATTATTGCAAAACAGACAACTTCTGGAGCTACAGGTTATTTTGTAGAATATGCAGGAGATGTTTTTGAAAATATGACTATGGAAGGTCGTATGACTGTGTGTAACTTGTCTATTGAGATGGGTGCTCGTGGTGGTATGATAGCTCCAGATCAAAAAACATTTGATTACATCGCTGGTCGTGCTCAGACTCCTAAAGGAGCTGATTGGGACAAAGCAATGACGTATTGGGATACTTTACGTACAGATCAAGGTGCTGAGTTTGATGTTGAATTCAACTACAATGCTTCTGATATTGAACCAATGATTACTTATGGTACAAATCCAGGAATGGGTATTGGAGTCACGAAAGATATTCCAAATGCTGAGAATGTTGAAGGTGGTGTTGAAACTTACAAGAAATCTTTAGGATATATGAACTTCCATGAAGGAGATTCTATGATCGGAAAAGAAATTGATTTTGTATTCTTAGGATCATGTACAAACGGACGTATTGAAGATTTTAGAGCTTTCTGTTCTATCGTTGAAGGTCGTCAAAAAGCGGCTAATGTTACGGCTTGGTTGGTACCTGGATCTCATAAAGTGGTAGATCAAATCAAAGAAGAAGGTCTAGACAAGATTATTACAGACGCTGGTTTTGTATTAAGAGAGCCAGGATGTTCTGCTTGTTTGGCGATGAATGACGATAAAATTCCTGCTGGGAAATTATCTGTTTCTACTTCAAACAGAAATTTTGAAGGTCGTCAAGGACCAGGATCAAGAACTTTATTAGCTTCTCCATTAGTAGCTGCGGCTTCTGCTGTTGAAGGCGTAGTAACTGACCCAAGAACAATCTTAAACGCTAACGCTTAAAAATAGAATACAATGGCTTACGATAAATTTGAAGTATTAACAAGTACAGCTTATCCATTACCTACAGAAAATGTGGATACAGATCAAATCATTCCTGCTCGTTTCTTAAAAGCAACTGAGCGTAAAGATTTTGATATTAACTTTTTCCGTGACTGGAGATTCAATCAAGATGGAACACCAAAGGCTGATTTTCCATTGAACCAAGAAAAATATGCAGGGTCTAAAATCTTAGTTGGAGGCAGAAATTTCGGTTCTGGTTCTTCGAGAGAGCATGCTGCATGGTCTGTATATGATTTCGGATTAAGATGTGTGATTTCTTCTGCCTTTGCAGATATCTTTAAAAATAACTGTTTGAACGTCGGTGTATTGCCTGTTCAAGTTTCAGCTGAATTTGCAGACAAATTGTTTGCAGCGATTGAAGCAGATCCTAAAGCAGAAATCACAGTGGATTTACCAAGTCAAACAGTGACTTTAGTAGCCACTGGGGAATCTGAATCTTTTGTGATCAATGATTATAAAAAAGGAAACATGTTAAATGGTTTTGATGATATCGATTATTTAAAAAATATCGAAGGAGAAATTTCATCATTTGCAGAAACGCGTCCTTTCTAAGAAAGAACTGGTTTTAATATTTTAAACGACTTAGCTACATATAGTTAAGTCGTTTTTTTTGCTAAAAAACCTATGAAAATAATTGTGTTGGTTTTATTTGGTTTCCTTTTGATTCAATGTGGTATCATCTAATACGTGTTGGATTGTGAAGAGTATGAGGTTGGGTTTATATTCCTAAATAGTAAAGACAGAGAGGAAATAGAGGTTGAAATTTCTGTTGTAAAAATTTATTAAGAAACTATTAGGAATAGATTCTCATACTGTTCTAAAATACAATAAAGTTAAGGTTTGTAGTACAGGAAAATCGTGTGGGGAAATTAGTGATTATTATAGGGATGTAAATTTCTATGAAGGAATTTCTAAATTGTATCATATTGGATTTTGTTTGATGACTGAAGAGGGAGAGAATAAATATTTCACCTATTCTGTAGACTACGACAGGCAAGGGTATTGTGATTCTTTCGGGAAAGCATGTAGAGATGTTGATATGGGATATGAATCCCCTTTATTTTATTTTTCAAATAAATACATACCCACCAATCTATTAAAAACCATCCGTAAATATCATAACGATGCATTTATAAATGATTCGATTATAAAATTGATTACTCAAGGTATAATTTTAAAGGCGTTTTACATAATTGTAAAACGCTTTTTTTATCTTTGCCATCTATCTTTTTTAAAGTGAGAAACTGTCAGTGTTTTAACTATTTAGACATTGAAGAAAAATATTAGCATAATTGAATATGAGCAGAAGAAAAATTGAAATCATGGATACCACACTTCGAGATGGTGAACAAACCTCTGGAGTGTCATTTTCTGTTTCTGAAAAACTAACGATAGCAAAATTATTGCTTGAGGAATTAAAGGTAGATCGTATTGAAATTGCCTCTGCTCGTGTTTCAAAAGGTGAGTTGGAAGCAGTTCAAGAAATTTCCAATTGGGCTTCTGAAAATAATTATTTGAATAAGGTTGAGGTGTTGACATTTGTGGATGGAGGGAAATCCATTGAATGGATGTTAGAATCGGGTTCTAAAGTTCAGAATTTGTTGACAAAGGGTTCTGTGAATCACTTGACACATCAACTTAAGAAAACTCCGGAGCAACATTTTGCTGATATTGAAAAAACAATCACGTTAGCAGGTGCTCATGGAATCCAAACGAATGTGTATTTGGAAGATTGGAGCAATGGAATGCGTAATTCAAAGGACTATGTTTTTGAATTTTTAACTTTCCTAGCTTCTCAAAAAATTGAACGCGTTTTACTGCCGGATACTTTAGGTGTTTTAACGCCCAAAGAATCTTATTCTTTTGTAAAGGAGTTAAGAGATGCGTATCCAGAGGTGCATTTTGATTTTCATGCACATAATGACTATGACTTGAGTGTTGCCAATGTAATGGAAGCAATTGATGCAGGAGCAAATGGATTGCATTTAACAGTGAATGGAATGGGAGAGCGAGCAGGGAATGCTCCTTTGGCCTCTGTAGTAGCCGTAGTGAATGATTTTATGCCAGAGATTGAGATTGCTGTCGATGAGTCTTCTTTGAACAAAGTGAGTAAGTTGGTTGAAAACTTTTCTGGATTTAGAATCCCAGTGAGTAAACCTGTAGTAGGTGCTAATGTATTCACCCAAACTGCGGGCATTCATGCAGATGGTGATAACAAAAAGAACCTATATTTTAATGATTTGTTACCGGAACGTTTTGGCAGAAAACGCAAGTATGCTTTAGGGAAAACTTCTGGAAAAGCGAACATTCAGAAAAACTTACAAGATTTAGGCTTGCAGTTGAATGATGATGACTTGAAAAAAGTAACGCAAAGAATCATTGAACTTGGAGATAAAAAAGAGTTGGTAACGCAAGAGGACTTACCTTACATTATTTCTGATGTTTTAGACAGTAGCTCTAGAGAAGAAAATGTGGTAGTAGAGGGGTATGTATTAACCCATGCAAAAGGTTTGAGACCCTCGACAACAGTTTCTTTGAGAATTAACGGGAAGTTGTTTGAAGCGAATGCTTGTGGTGATGGCCAATTTGATGCTTTTATGAATGCTTTAAGGAAAGTATATGCAGAGCACACCACTAAGGTAGTTCCAACGTTAACGGATTATGCTGTGAGAATTCCTCCAGGATCAAATTCAGATGCGTTATGTGAAACAATTATTACGTGGAAGAACACTAAAAAGGAATTCATCACTCGCGGGTTAGACGTAGATCAAACTGTATCTGCGATTAAAGCAACTCAAAAAATGTTGAACATTCTTGAAATGTCTTAATGAATAAAATGATTTAGTGCTAGTCACTAACAAAATAATTAAATAATAAGAAAATGAAATTAAACATTGCCCTTTTAGCCGGAGACGGTATCGGACCTGAAGTAATTGATCAGGCAGTAAAAGTATCAGATGCTGTAGCTAATAAATTCGGACACGAGATTACTTGGAAACCAGCATTAACAGGAGCAGCTGCTATTGATGTGGTTGGAGAGCCATATCCAGATGCAACGCATGAAATTTGTAAATCTTCTGATGCAGTTTTATTTGGTGCGATTGGTCACCCTCGTTTTGATAATGACCCTTCAGCAAAAGTTCGTCCTGAACAAGGATTGTTAAAAATGCGTAAAGCATTAGGGTTGTTTGCAAATGTACGTCCAACCTTTACTTTTCCATCTTTATTGGATAAATCTCCATTAAAACAAGAGCGTATAGAAGGAACTGATTTGGTTTTCTTACGTGAATTAACAGGAGGTATCTACTTTGGAGAAAAAGGAAGAAGAGATGGTGGAGATACTGCTTTTGACAACTGCGTTTATACAAAAGAAGAAGTAACGCGTTTGGCTAGAAAAGGTTTTGAATTGGCAATGACACGTTCAAAAAAATTATGTTGTGTGGATAAAGCGAACGTATTAGAAACATCTCGTTTGTGGAGAGAAACGGTACAAGGGTTGGAAGCTGAATATCCTGAAGTAGAGGTGGCTTATGAGTTTGTAGATGCAGTTGCAATGCGCCTGGTACAATGGCCAAATTCTTATGATGTTTTGATTACGGAAAACTTATTCGGGGACATCTTAACAGATGAGGCTTCAGTAATTTCTGGATCTATGGGATTGATGCCATCTGCTTCTATGGGGGCTGATATCGCATTGTTTGAACCAATCCATGGCTCTTACCCACAAGCAACAGGATTGAATATTGCGAATCCTATGGCAACCGTTTTGTCTGCAGCAATGATGTTTGAAAACTTTGGATTGCAAGAAGAAGGAAAAGCCATTAGAGATGCGGTAAATAAAGCCTTGTCTGAAGGAGTTGTAACGGAAGACCTCGCAGACGGCGCCAAAGCTTTCGGAACAATTGAAGTTGGAGATTTCTTAGCGAAAAGTATCTAAGTAAAAATATGTTTAGAAAGGGGGATGTTGCAAAAACATCCCCCTTTTTGTTTTTAGAATAATATCTTTGCAGAATGAAAGACGGAAAAATGTTACACTTAGAGTTACCAACGGATCCTAGGTGGGTAAATATCGTAGAAACAAATATTGATGAAATCTTGACAGACCATGCTTGGTGTGAACAGAAAGCGGCTACCAATGCGATTACAATTATTACGTTTAATCCTAATTTATCAGATTTAGTGTCTGACATGTTAGCGTTGGCTAAAGAAGAAATTGAGCATTTTGAAAGGGTCCATGATATCATCAAAAATAGAGGAGGGGTTTTAGGAAGAGAGCGCAAGGATCCTTACGTGGGTGAGCTGTATCAGTTTATGAAAAAAGGTGGTACACGTGAAGATGCTTTGGTCGATAGGCTCTTGTTTTCAGCTTTGATTGAAGCAAGGAGTTGCGAGCGTTTTAGAGTATTGTCAGAAAACATACATGACAAAGAGTTGTCAGTTTTTTACAGAGAATTGATGATTAGTGAAGCCGGTCATTATACCACATTTATCGGTTACGCAAGAAAATATGGTGGACGAACAGATGTAGATAAACGATGGAAAGAGTGGTTGGAATTTGAGAATAAAATCATTTCAAATTATGGTAAAAATGAAACGATTCACGGGTAATAAATTGTTGAAATAAAAAAAAGCTCCTTCGTTAGAAGGAGCTTTTTTTATAATGGTAGTATCTTAATTTTTTTCGTCTAATAACTCTAAAAATTGGTCTAATTTAGGCATGATGATAATTTTAGTTCTTCTGTTTTTAGACCTGTTAGCAGCTGAGTTGTTTTCTACTAAGGGAACATAACTACTTCTACCAGCAGCGATCAGTCTTTCGGGAGCCACGTTGTAGTTTTTCTCTAGTGTTCTAACTACTGAAGTAGCACGTTTTACAGACAGATCCCAATTGTCTTCTAATACCTCTGTGTTAATGGTTCTAGAGTCTGTGTGTCCTTCTACCATTACATCCATTTCTGGTCTCTCATTGACAACATCTGCAACTTTTTTCAGTACTTTTTTAGCTCTATTAGATACCGTGTACGACCCAGAATTGAATAGTAATTTATCGTTAATAGAGATATAAACGACAGTTTTTTCAATATTAATCTGAATGTCTTCATCATTTAATCCATCATTTAAAACTTTTTTCAAGTTAAATGCTACAGCCAAATTTATAGAATCTCTTTTAGAATTTGCATTTTGAATGTGCTTGATATATTCATCTTTTTTACTTAGCTGATTCAATGTTTCTTTGACATTGTCTGAATTAGACTTAGAGATGGCGGTTAAATCATCAACGAACTCTAACGTTTGTTCGTTTCCTTTTAAAAGGTAGTTAATCTTATCCTCTAATGCTTCGTTTTTAGCTTGTTCTTTAGCTAATTCACTAGAAGATTTACTCAAATCAGATTTAGTATTAGCCAATTCTTGGTTTGTGCCATTGTTTGCGTTTTGTAAATCAGTGTATTTTTTCTTTGATACACAAGATGAAAGTAAAAGAATACAGATTGTTGATAATGTTAAAAGTTTTTTCATGATTTTGAGTAAAATGATTTATTTTGTGCAAAGATATTAAAATAAATAATTAAAATTTATTTGTTTTTAAATGTTTAAATAATTGATTTACACGAGATGAATAAAATTAAAATGTTAACAAATCTTTTAGCTTTGCTAATTGTTTGCAGTAGTTGTTCAAAAATCGAGCCAAAAGTATTAAAATTAACAGGAAGTGTGTTTGGAACAAGTTTTCATATTACGTATTTGTCTCATAATTTAATAGATTATTCGAGCTCCATAGATAGTATTTTTAGAGGGATTAATAAGTCGCTTTCCACATATGATTCGAACTCCTATATTTCTCGGATTAATAGAGGTGAAAAGGGTGTAATTATTGATGCCAACTTTAAAGAGGTTTTTCACAAAGCGGAAAAAATTTATCAGGAAACAGATGGTGTTTTTGATCCTACAATTGGAATTTTGGTAAATGCTTGGGGATTTGGACCGGAATCGAAACGTGTAGATTTGGATGCGCAAACGATTTCTGGTTTGTTAACATTGGTAGGTTTTGATAAGGTCTCCATTTTGGATGGAGTTGTTTTGAAAAAAGATCCGAAGATGTACATTGATTTTAATGCGATAGCCAAAGGTTTTGGTATTGATGCTGTGTCTCGATTTTTAGAATATAAAGGAGTCACAGATTATATGGTAGAGGTTGGAGGAGAGGTAAGGTCTCGTGGGAAAAATAGTTCAGGGAATTATTGGAGAATTGGTATAGAAAAACCGAATTTTGATGGTTCACGTGAACTACAACAAATTATCGAGTTAAAAAATGAAAGCATAGCGACTTCAGGAAATTACAGAAAATTTATTATGGATTCCATTACAGGAGAGAAATATGTGCATACAATTGATCCGGTGACAGGATATACTGCAAAACGAGATTTATTGAGTGTTTCTGTTATTTCTTCTTTAGATTGTGCCGATGTCGATGCGTACGCTACTGCCTTTATGGCGATGGGGTTTCAAAAAACAAAACAGTTTGTTGCTTTGCATGATGAATTAAAAGTTTTCTTAATTTATATTAATGAAGCTGGAGAAATAAAGGAGTTTTCAAATTTTTCTAAAGAGAGATAAAATTTGATTCCATTGGCTTTGATTATGCCAGAAACTCCTCGAGAGAAATGAGTTTCTTTTATACTTTTCTACACACGGGTAATATTTCAGTTGGTGACAGTCTATACCTTGCTATTTGTTCAGGTGTTGCAAGATCCGTTGATGCTATTTCTTCAACCTTAAAACCGATTTCTCGGAGCTTATTAAAATAGTCTTTTCCGTATACTCTGACATGGTCGTATTGTCCGAAATGAATTTTTCGATCCTCAGCAGTTTTTACTGAGTCGTTCTCATAAGTAACTTGGCGAGTTAAATCTTGCGGGATTTGAAAGATACCATAACCTCCTGTTTTTAATACTCGATACAATTCGCGCATTGCTTTCTGATCGTCTTCTATATGCTCTAAGACATGGTTGCAGAAAATAATGTCATAGCTATTGTCCTCAAAAGGTAGATGGCAAATATCCGCTTTAACATCTGCCAACGGTGAGAACAAATCAGAGGTGAGGTAATCTAAATTGTCCTGAGTTTTGAATAGTTTATAAAAACATTGTTCAGGAGCTATATGAAGTAATTTATATGTTTTTTTAAAAAAAGGAGTGGTTTTTAAATACAACCAAAGTAGACGATGCCTCTCTAAAGATAAGGTTCCTGGAGCGAGTACGTTTTCTCTTTGTGTTCCGTAACCATAGGATAAAAACTTTCTAAAAGATTTCCCGTCGATTGGGTCCGTATATTTACTACCTCTTAAATAAAAGCTAATTAAAGGTTTTACCCAATAACTAATTTTAATAAGAAAAGGTCTTGGGATGGTATTTAGAATAAATTTATAAACAGACATTCAAACGGAAATTAGAGAACTAGTTTACTGGTTCTAAATTCGTCTTCAACGTTTGTTTTTGTCCCTAAAACTTCATCAATATATTTAAATGTAGAAAGTAGTTCGGGTTTTCCGTTAACGATGGCTACATCATGTTCGAAATGGGCAGATGGTTTTCCATCTTTAGTTAAAATAGTCCATCCATCACTCAGCTGATTTATGCTTTTTGTTCCCATATTAATCATCGGTTCAATAGCGACAACCATTCCTTCTACAAATTTTTTACCGCGACTTCTTTTTCCGTAATTTGGCATTTCAGGATCTTCGTGCATAACCCTTCCTAGTCCATGACCTACAAGTTCTCTCACGACTCCATATCCTCTATCTTCCGTATATTTTTGGATAGTATAGCCAACATCACCGACACGATTTCCAACTTTAAATTCGCGAATCCCTTCATAAAGACTCTGTTTGGTCACTTCTAAAAGTTTTTTCGTTTCAGGGGCTATGTCTCCTACCTCGAAAGTATAGGCATGGTCTCCATGAAACCCATTTTTAAAAGCGCCACAATCAATAGAGATAATGTCTCCATCTTCCAAAGGTGTTTTGTTGGGAATTCCATGTACTACTTGTGCATTGGGGCTCATACATAACGAATTTGGGAAGTCGTAGAGTCCTAAAAATGAAGGTTCTGCACCGTGATCTCTAATAAACGATTCAGCCAAAGAGTCTAATTTCAGTGTGCTAATACCTGGTTTTACCTCGCTAGCAAGCATTCCTAGAGTTTTTGAAACAATTAAGGCACTTTCGCGCATTAATTCTATTTCTTCTAATGTTTTAATAGTGATCATACGGTTGTTTTTTTCTAGAGGTAAAGGTAATCGAAATAAAAGATGTTTGAAGATATTTTTTGTAATTCTTAATAAGACTCAAACGTTTTTTTACATAATTTTTTTTGTTTCAAAAAGGCATCGTTGCTTTTGTTTCTAGGAGAGATATAAAGTAAAAGGTGATTTAATTTAATAAATCACCTTTTATTTTTATTCTAAAGACAGCGGTTATAATAATGAGTGTCTTGTCATTTCTTTTGGTTGTTCAACTCCTATTAGGTCTAAGATTGTTGGAGCGATGTCTCCTAATACACCATCGTTTATTGTATTTCGTTTTTCATCAACGAGTATCATAGGCACAGGATTTGTTGTATGTGCGGTATGAGGACTTCCATCTGGATTCATCATTGTTTCACAGTTTCCATGATCTGCGATTAGCAAGGTTGAGTATCCATTAGCCAAACCAGTTTCTATGACCGCTTTTGCACATTCATCAACGGCCTCACATGCTTTAATTGCCGCATCCATGATTCCCGTGTGTCCTACCATATCTCCATTTGCAAAATTTAAACAAACAAAATCAGCTTCTCCTTTTTTCAAGTCTTCACAAAGAGCGTCTTTTAATTCATAGGCACTCATTTCTGGTTGTAGATCGTATGTTGCAACTTTCGGAGAATTTTTCAGAATACGTGATTCTCCTTCAAATGGAGCTTCCTGACCTCCTGAGAAGAAAAATGTTACATGAGGGTATTTTTCAGTCTCAGCAATACGAATCTGTTTTTTGCCAGCAGCAGACAATACTTCTCCAAGTGTGTTTTTAATATTGGCTGTATTGTAAATTACATTTATACCCTTAAAACTCTCATCGTATAAGGTGATTGTTGTGAAGTAAAGATCTAATTTTTTCATTCCGAAATCGGGGAAATCGTTTTGAGACAATGCATTTGTCAATTCTCTTCCTCTATCTGTTCTGTAGTTGAAGAAGATTACCACATCCCCTTCTTTAATTTGAGCCTTAGGAGTTCCGTCAGCGTGAGTTGCAATAATGGGTTTGTGGAATTCATCAGTGATACCGGTTTCATAATTAGCTTTAATGCTGTCAATAACATTGGTAGAATTTGTTCCAACACCGTTCACAACACCCTCATATGCTTCTTTTACACGTTCCCAACGATTGTCTCTATCCATTGCGTAATAACGGCCTGTAACCGTTGCAATTTCTCCAGTACTTTCATTCATATGCTCTTGAACTTCCTTTAAGAAGTATGGGGCAGATTTTGGGTCACAATCACGTCCATCAGTAAAGGCATGTAAATAAACATTATCTACATTATTCTCTTTGGCGACATCTAAAAGACCTTTTAAATGATCAATATGTGCATGGATTCCTCCATTTGAGACCAATCCTAACAAGTGAACATCTTTGTTGTTATCTTTGGCATATTTAAAACTATCCAGTAAAACCTTTTCTTGTCCTAATGTTTTTTCTTTAACTGCTTTATTTATACGAGCCAAATTTTGATATACGATTCTACCCGCACCAAGGTTCATATGGCCTACTTCAGAATTTCCCATCTGGCCTTCTGGCAATCCAACATGTTCGCCATCTGTACGTAATGTAGCGTTTGGATATTTATCGTATAAACCGTCTATATAAGATGTTTTCGCATTAAAAACTGCAGAGACTTTCGGGTCTTGTGTAACACCCCAGCCATCCAATATCATTAAGATTACTTTTTTGTTCATGTTGTGAAAAAATTTAATTATTCAAAGATAAACAGGAATTGTCAAATATGTTTGAATAGCAGAAAATATTAACAAATTCGTTTGAGTTTGTTGTAAAAATAATTTGAAAATCATAAGATTTCAAATAAAAAAGTAGCTTTATTATTTTGATATTGTTAGTTTTGTTATGCGTGAAATAAAATAATAATAAAATGGGAAATTTCGATAATAAAAAGATTCAAGAATATTTAAAAAATGGTGCAGTTGTTTTAGATGTTAGAACGGATGGTGAGTATGCTGAAGGACATGTGGCTGGTTCAACACATATTGTGTTGGATAGGATTCCAGGAAATATATCTACGGTGAAAGATTTTGGAAAACAAATTATTGCAGTTTGTAGAAGTGGTGCTCGAAGCGGGCAAGCTACAGATTTTCTAAAGCAACATGGTGTTGATATTATCAATGGAGGACCTTGGGAAAATGTAAATCAATATGTATAAGAAATAGGAGTTTAAAATACGATTAAGGTTACTCCTTAATCGTTATTTTATGATTTTAACTCGGTCTTTCATTTAAGGTTTGTTTTATTGTGTGACAGGCAACCTTAACAGGCGCTCTTGTAAAAAGCCCCTTATTTCGAGAGGCACAATGATGTCTAGGAATTCAATATTTCATGCTAATACACTCAAAATTTCCAATATGCAACCTATAAATTGGGTAAAAGAGTTTTATTGAAATCTAGTTGAAACACCCCATGTGATTCCCGAAATTATAGCCCTTGAGGTTGCTTTTTGTGAAATATTTTTAAAAGGCTATTCCGTGATTGTCTTTTAATTTATTGATTTTACTTTCTAATTCACTCAAGAAATTTTTATGGTTTGTTGAGTTTGGATTAAAAGGTTTGTGCGAAAGACCTTTTTGAATTTTATCAATTTCTTTTTGTATTTCATTCATCTCTTTGGATACCCAAGAATAACAGAATCTCTCCCAAATATATTCGATTGCTGTTTTGTTGGGGTGAATCATATCCTCTTTGTAAAAACGATAATCTCTTAAGTCATCCATCATAATTTCATATGAAGGGAAATAGTTACTTTTTTCATCCGTAGAATTATGAATTGCAGAGAGTAAGTGAGCCTTACTTCTCATATTCTCAGTCATTCCATCCTTTATGTGACGCACTGGGCTTACGGTAAAAATAATTGTTGCTTCTGGGTTTCTATTTAGAACACACTTTTTGATGGTGCGAATAGACTCTTCAATTTCATTTACAGAAAGTAGTCTTTTATTGAATTTTATTTGGGGGATTTTATGACAATTTGCTACTGGTTTTTTGCTTTCTTTTAATTCATAAATCCATGATGTTCCAAACGTAATTATGAGGTGACTAACTGTTTTTAGTCCTACATGTGTTTTTGTTATTCGGGTATTTATTTTGTTTAATACACTATCAGAATCTATATCTGAAAAATCAGAATGATGATTTAAACTATGCCAAAACCCTTGGTCAAAAGTTAACTCGTTTTTTGTGTAACGTTTATTTTCCAAACATTCTTTAATAGCATTTTCAATGGCCAAAGGATTGAAAAGTATTCCGTAGGGATTTGAGGCTGTTTTAAATTTGAAGTAGTCTAATTTCTTTCCGATGTTTTCTGAAAAACAAGATCCAAATAAAATTATTTCAGAAGCATAATTGATTTGATTTCTCTCAAGAATAGGTTTGAAGATTGTTCGAAAAGTTGACGGTACCATATTCATTTATAAATTTATAGAAACAACCAAACCTTCGTTGTTTCTGACGTTAAAAACAGTCCCATCTTCAAATATTAAATATTGTCCTTTTACCCCTTTTAAAATTCCTTCATAAGTTTGAGATTTGATAAGATTAAGACTTTTAACTTTTTCTGGGTATTTGTTTACCGGGTAGTTTAGAGTAAAAACTTTTTCAGTCTCATTTAATATATAGGGGTGCACTTCTTCAGGTAGATATTGGGTAAGTACTTCTTTTTTTAATTTTAAATCTTCCTCAGAAACTTCATTCTTTAGCATCTTTTGCCAACTTGTTTTGTCACTTACATACTTCTTTAAGGCAACTTCTGCAATACCTGCTAGGTATCTATTTGGAACCTCTAGTATAGCCAGTGCTTTGCTAGCTCCTTGGTCTATCCACCGAGTAGGGATTTGTGTTTTTCTTGTAACACCTACTTTAATTTCACTTGATAAAGCCAAGTAAACAATATGGGGTTTTAATTGTACGGATTTCTCATATTCTAAGTCCCTATCTTCGATTCCCAAATGTGCTTTGCTTAATTCGGGTTTCATAATCCATTCTCCTGCCGATGGTTGTTTATAAAAACAGTCATAACAAAATCCTTGGCGGAATATTTTTTTGTTTTTTTGACAGTTTAGACATTGATAGCTGTCAAATTCAATCGCTAATTTTCTATCTAATAATTGATTGAGGTTTAGAAAATCGTTTTTCATGTCTAGATAATATTCTATAGTATCCGAATGCTGCGTTTTCATTTTTTTTAAAACTCCGTGATATTTCATCGTCTTATAATTGTAGATTGAAATTAATTTTAGTAGTCGTTTTTTCAAAAAAATTACTAAATTTAACAGGATAAAGATAGGTATGTATTTTAAGTTTTGAAAATTTATATTTGTTATTACTTGGTTAAAAAGGTATCAAAAATTTGAATAAATCAATAAGTTAATTGTTGCTAAAACTTTTCTCTTAGTTATGAAGTTTTTATTTGTTAGTTCTATATTATCTTGGTTTTTAAAGAAACGTAAGCATCAATTGGATCTATTTCTTATGTATCCTCTAGAGGTACAACATGAGTTATTGTTAACTCTTTTAAATACTGCAAAAAATACAGAAGTAGGTATGGATTTTAATTTTAGAGACATCACTTGCTATGCTGAATTTACAGAAATGGTGCCCATTAGAAACTATGAGAGTATCGAACCTATGTTGAATAGATCTAGAAAGGGAGCGCAAAATATTTTTTGGCCTTCGCATATCAAATGGTTTGCAAAATCGAGTGGCACAACAAATTCTAAAAGTAAATTTATACCCGTGAGTGATGAGTCTATTGAGTATTGTCACTTGAATGCAGGAAAAGATATGTTATGTCTTTTTTTAAATAACAATCCAGAGGCCGATTTGTTTTCAGGAAAAAGTTTGAGGTTAGGAGGGAGTAGTGCAGTCTATGAAGATAATAATACATGCTTTGGAGATCTTTCAGCCATTATTATAGAGAACATGCCTTTTTGGGCTGATTTCAGTAGTGTTCCAAAACAAAAAACAGCTCTTATGAGTGAGTGGGAAGAGAAAATGCACGCTATTGTTCAAGAAACAATTCATGAGGATATCACAAGTCTGGCCGGAGTTCCTTCTTGGATGTTAGTGTTGTTGCATAAAGTTTTAGAAGTGACTGGGAAAAGCAATATTTTAGAAGTTTGGCCAAACTTACAGGTTTACTTCCATGGAGGTGTGAATTTCACTCCTTACAGAGAACAATACAAAAAATTAATTCCAAGTGATGTCTTTCGTTATTGTGAAACCTATAATGCATCTGAAGGTTTTTTTGCGATCCAAGACCAAAATAATTCTGATGAACTGCTATTGATGTTGGATTATGGTATTTTTTATGAGTTTATTCCAATGTCTAAATATCATGGTGAAAATTCGAAAGCAATCGCTTTAGATGAAGTAGAACTAAATGTTAACTATGCCATTGTAATAACAACGAATTCTGGGTTATGGAGGTATTTGATTGGAGATACGATTAAATTTACGAGTTTGAATCCTTACAGAATTCAAATCACTGGAAGAACCAAACATTTCATCAATGTATTTGGAGAGGAGCTGATTATTGAGAATACGGAAAAGGCCCTAGAAATGACATGTAAACAAACGGGAGCTGAAATTTTAGATTATACAGTAGCTCCAATTTTTATGAAAGGAAAACAGAAAGGTACACATGAATGGATGATTGAATTTAAAAAGGAACCAGAGTGCCGAATTAAATTCAGCGAGTTTTTAGACTTGGCATTGAAAAACGTAAATTCCGATTATGAAGCAAAACGTTATAAAAATATAACCTTAAGCTTTCCGAAAATAAATTTTTCTAGAGAAAATTTATTTTATGACTGGTTAAAGTCAAAAAATAAATTAGGTGGACAACATAAAGTTCCAAGGTTGTCAAATAATAGAAAATTGATGGAAGAATTGTTGTTGTTGGACACTCAAATAGTTGGGAAACTAGTGTGATCATTTTTTTCTATCAACAACGTAATTAATCATTGTTTTTAGCGATTCTTTGTATTCAGATGCTGGGTAAGAATTTAAAATATCTAAGGCTTTGTTCTGATACGTTTTCATTTTACTGATCGTGTATTCAATTCCTCCATTTTCTTTTACAAAATGGATAACTTCCTTGACACGCTGTTTGTCTGTGTTGTGTTTTTTAACAGAATTAATCAACCATTTTTTGTCTTTTTCTGAGCAATTATTCAAAGTGTAAATAAGAGGTAAAGTCATTTTTTGCTCTTTAATATCGATACCAGTAGGCTTTCCAATATTACTTTCGGAATAATCAAACAAGTCATCTTTAATTTGAAAAGCGATTCCGATTAATTCACCGAAATCATGTAGCTTGTTAACTTCTTCCTCATCTGCTCCTACTGATGCAGCACCAATTGCACAACATGCGGCTATTAAAGTGGCTGTCTTTTGACGAATGATTTCAAAATAAACCTCCTCTGTTATATCTAGTCTTCTCGCTTTTTCAATCTGAAGTAATTCACCTTCACTCATTTCTCTAACGGCAACAGAGATTAGTTTTAAAATATCAAAATCATCATTGTCAATAGATAACAATAGCCCTTTTGACAATAAAAAATCACCAACTAATACGGCGATCTTGTTTTTCCATAAGGCGTTGATAGAAAAAAATCCTCTTCGTCTGTTACTATCATCCACAACATCATCATGTACAAGTGTAGCTGTATGGATCAGTTCTATTACGGATGCGCCCCTGTAGGTTCTTTCTGAGAAATTTCCTTTAGAAATCATTTTAGCAACTAGGAAAACAAACATTGGCCTCATTTGTTTCCCTTTCCTTCTTACAATATAATAGGTAATTCTATTTAATAAAGGCACCTTCGATAACATGGAATCTTTGAATTTATTTTCAAAAAGTTCCATTTCAGTTGTAATCGGAAATTTTATTTGCTCGACTGCTTTCATTGATGAAAGTTGATTGCTTAGAGATTGAATTTGGAATAATGTAAAATTAGAACATTCTAAATTAAGTTTTATGCTTTTACGCTTTTATTTGCCAATTGTCCGCATGCGGCATCAATATCTTTTCCTCTACTTCGTCGCACATTTACGACGATATCATTCATTTCAAGTACGCTCACATAATCACTAATGGATTTTTTACTTGCTTGTTGAAACTCTCCATCATCGATTGGGTTGTACTCAATAATATTTACCTTCGATGGAATGTGTTTGCAAAATTTCACCAACGCCCTTATGGATTCTTTATCGTCATTGATGCCGTCCCAAACAACATATTCATACGTTACAGCACGTTTTGTTTTTGCATACCAGTAGATCAAAGATTCTTTCAAATCAATTAAGGGAAAACTTTCATTAAAGGGCATGATTCTCGTCCTGATTTCATCTATTGCGGAATGTAAAGAAACTGCTAAATTAAATTTCACATTATCGTCGGCCAATTTTTTAATCATCTTTGGTACTCCAGAAGTAGATACTGTAATTCTCTTAGGCGACATCCCTAGACCTTCGGGCGATGTTATTTTTTCAATAGACGCAAGCACGTTTTTGTAGTTCATAAGAGGTTCTCCCATCCCCATAAATACGATGTTAGAAAGTTTATGGTTGAAGTATAATAAACTCTCTTTGTTGATTGCCGAAACTTGATCATAGATTTCGTCTGGGTTTAAGTTTCTCATTCTTTTTAAACGGGAAGTGGCACAGAACTTACAATCTAAACTACATCCAACCTGACTCGATACACACGCTGTAGTTCTTGATTCGGTTGGGATTAATACAGATTCTACAACAAGTCCATCATGTAGTTTTACAGCATTTTTTACCGTCCCATCAGAGCTGCGTTGCATGTCGTCAACTAAAATATGATTGATAACAAAATTCTCTTCTAGTATTGTTCGGGTCGCTAGCGAGACATTTGTCATGTCCTCAAATTTATGTGCTGTTTTAGACCATAGCCATTCATAAACTTGGTTCCCTCGAAAGGCTTTGTCTCCATTTTTTACAAAAAAGGCTCTTAACTCCTCTTTTGTCAAAGCACGGATATCTTTTTTTTTAACTGCCATTTTGAAATTTAATTCATAGGATGATCGTATCGTAAAGATACTTCTTATTTATAAAAAAAATCTCGTACCTGAATAGATACGAGATTTTATTTGATAGCATCCTTAGATGATCAACATTGCATCACCATAAGAATAGAATTTATACCCTTCTTTAACAGCTTCATCATAAGCTTTCATTAAAAAATCATATCCTGCAAATGCAGCCGTCATCATCATTAAGGTAGATTTTGGAGTATGGAAGTTTGTAATCATACAATTCGCAATACTAAAGTCGTAAGGTGGAAAAATAAATTTATGAGTCCATCCGTCATAGGGGTTTAAGCTTCCTGTTGGTGAAACAGATGATTCCACTGCTCTCATCACGGTCGTTCCTACTGCACAAATTTTTTGTTTTCGTTTTAAGGACTCATTTACTTTTTTTGCAGAATCTTTAGAGATTATAATTTGTTCAGAATCCATTTTGTGTTTCGATAAATCTTCTACTTCCACAGGACTAAATGTTCCAAGTCCCACATGCAATGTTAAAGATTCAAAGTCTACACCTTTAATTTCTAAACGTTTCATAAGGTGCTTGGAAAAGTGCATTCCTGCAGTAGGAGCTGCAACTGCTCCTTCATTTTTCGCATAAATGGTTTGATATCGTTCAGCATCACTCTCTTCAACGTCTCTTCTGATGTATTTAGGAATTGGAGTCTCTCCCAAAGAAGTTAATTTGTCTCTAAATTCCTCGTAAGATCCTTCAAATAAGAATCGAAGTGTACGACCTCTCGAAGTAGTATTGTCAATAACTTCTGCGACTAAGCTATCGTCATCTCCAAAGAATAATTTATTTCCAATTCTAATTTTACGAGCAGGATCTACTAATACATCCCATAGTCTGTTTTCCGCATTTAATTCTCTTAATAGGAAAACTTCAATTCTAGCTCCTGTTTTTTCTTTATTCCCGAACAAACGAGCAGGAAATACTTTAGTATCATTAAGCAACATCATATCTCCATCATCAAAATAATCGATTAGATCTTTAAATTGCTTGTGCTCAATGGTTTGTTCTTTTCTGTTTAGTACCATTAGCCGAGACTCGTCTCTGTGTTCAGCAGGATATTCTGCTAGTAGTTCATCAGGTAACTCAAAGTTAAATGCAGATAATTTCATTTGTGTGTTTTAGAAAATGTGGGCAAATATACGATATCATGATAGCGGTTGTCAAGTGTTTGCCTGATTTATTTTATGATAAATTGTTTTAAAGCCTTAATACGGCATATGACATGTGAGGCTTTTTAAATGTTTTTGTTTATTGAAAACTAGAGAAATCTTCCCAAAATGTTGGGTAAGATTTCGAAACTACGGCTGCGTCATTTATGATGATAGAAGTTTTCAATAGTAATGGAGCAAAGGCCATAGCCATTCTATGATCTTGGTAGGTGTCAATGGCAATATTGTTATTTATATTTTCGGCCTTTTTCAAATGTAAACTTTCATTTGTAACTGAAATATCTGCACCCAATTTCTTTAGTTCTATATCTAAGGCTACCAGCCTGTCCGTTTCTTTAATTTTTAAAGTATGTAAGCCCGTAAGATCGCAGGAAATTCCCATTCCAAAGGCAGTAACTGCAATAGTTTGTGCAATATCTGGTGCTTTGATCAAATCAAAGCTTACCTTTTCAGGGTTTATAAATCCTTGTGTTTTTTCTAAAGTAATGCTATTTCCTTCAAATGTAGTTTGAACACCAAAACTTTTATAAATCTTAGATAAAACGCTGTCCCCTTGAAGACTTTTTTCTTTGTATGAGTTTAATTTTATTTTTCCATTCTTACTTAAGGCAACAAGACTGTAGTAATACGAAGCAGAGCTCCAATCAGATTCTACAGTGATTTGTTTATCCTCGATAGTGTTTTTAGGAGCTATTTTAATAAACTGTCCTTCAAAAGAAGTGTCAATACCAACTTCGTTCAGTAAGCTTAAAGTCATTTGAATATATGGTACTGAAGTTATGGCTCCTTCAAATTCTAATTCAATTCCCTTTTCAAGACTAGCAGCAACTAATAATAAAGAAGATATATATTGGCTACTCACATTCCCGTTGATGGTAACTTTACCTCCTTTTAGTTTTGTACCTATGATTCTTAAGGGTGCAAACCCTTCATTTTCTAGATAATTGATATCAGCACCAAGAGTTTTTAAAGCATCTACAAGAATTCCTATCGGGCGTTCTTTCATTCTTCCAGACCCTGTAAGTATCACATCAGAGTTTTCTTTGATAGACAGAAAGCTTGTTAAAAATCGCATGGTAGTTCCTGCGTGACCGATATTGATTTCTTCACCTTTGTTATCAAGTGCTGCCATCATCAATTTGCTGTCATCCGAATTAGAAATATTTACAATTTCTAGATTAGGGTATAATTGCTGTAAAATAAGCAATCTGTTGCTCTCACTTTTTGATCCAGTAATTTGAATCTCTTTATTTACTTCTCCTTTGAAGTGATGTAATTTTAAACTATCCATCCTATTTAAGTCCTTGAAGTTTTTTAGCTTTATTTCTTGAGAAGTAGGCCATAGCAACTCCATATACAATTCCGATTGCAACTCTAATTAGAACAAATTTAACCCATGAACCATCTAACATAGCCGCGTTCATTGCATCTATATTTCCGTTTCTAAAGTATTCTGCAGCTGATAAAACGATTCCTAATAATACCAAAAAACTAAAGGTAAAACGTATGGCTACTTTGTAAAAAGGAACTTTTAAAATGTTGTGTTCTTTCATGATTATTTTAATTTTTCGTTGTTGTGATGACGGTTGTGATCTCTTTTGGTTTTGAAATCCAATTTTTTGTCAAATGATCTTTGTAAATCAATACCGGTTTGATTAGCCAAACATAAAACCACAAAAACAACATCCGCAAGTTCTTCTCCTAAATCTTTGTTTTTATCGCTTTCTTTTTCACTTTGTTCGCCGTATCGGCGCGCAATAATTCTGGCAACCTCACCAACTTCTTCTGTTAATTGTGCCATGTTAGTCAGTTCATTGAAATAACGAACACCGTGTTCTTTTATCCAATTGTCGACTGCTAATTGAGCGTTTTTTATGTCCATATACTCCTCATTTAAGCAAAGCAAAGATAAGTAAGTCTTTTAAGATAGACTAAAGAATGAATCGCTAAAAGAAGTGAAAAAAGTGGGCTAAAATTTAAAATTAGAGTTTGATGATTTTAGAAATTAAAGTAGTGCCACGTGAACTAATTTTAATCAAATACACTCCCTTCGGTAATTGATTTATGTAAATGGTATTGAATGTCGTTTTTAGAACAGATTTTCCATTCATCGTAAATAGTTCAACGCTGTCTATTTTTCCTGAGATATTGATTTTTTTAGAGGTTGGGTTGGGATAAATTTGAATACGGTTCGGTGTTTTTTCTTCATCAATAACTAAAGTTGTTTCGTAAGAAAAATCATCAATATAAGCGATTACACGATCTTTGTTATTCTCAGAATTTACCTGAAGTACAACTCTGTTAAAATCAATTCGTTTTGTTGGAGCAGGAGAATTTTCATAAATATTGATATACGTGTCATTCGCAAAATCGAATTCAAGTTCTTGCCATTGATCCAATATAATAGGTTTTATAATTTCAGATTGTGTACTCCAAGGGGCGCCAATTCTTCCATCTTGTAGTTTTAACGAAATTTGATTTGTCTGGGATCCCGTGATGCTGTTAGAAGGAACATAAATTTTTAGAGAAAAAGTGCTATTCGATGAAAGGTCAAAATTGCTGTTAGTGTCGAAACGCACATTGGCATAATCTCCTCCAGTATCTTCGTATTTTAATACAGTATTTGAAGTGTTTATTGTTTCTTTAAATGGATTTGAAAAAGAAGTATTTAAGATGGTTTCGTCTTCTGTCCAGGTTGTAATGGTGCTATTTCCTTCAAAATCATCATGTAGGTTCTCAGTATTATCGTCTCCAGATTCGCTACCTCCTTCAATAGGCGTAGCTTCGTAGACTCTTACATAATCAATGACCATGGCGTTTTGTGAAAAACTTGCAGCGATACTTGGCTGGATGGCAATATTTAATAAAAAATACTGCTCTGCATCATAGGGCCATGTATCGGGATCTTTTATTTCAGGATTGTACGTATAATGTACATTGCCATCAACACTAAAGATCATTCTTTCTGAGTTCCAATCTAGTTCATACACATGGAATTCAGTCGATGCAGTTGCGATGGTTTGTCCACCGTGGTTAATAGTTCCTCCATGACTGGAAGGGGTATGCATGGCACTTTGTACAAAATTTTGGTTGCTTCCCCAGTGTTCCATGATGTCTATTTCGCCACAAGCAGGCCAAGCAGTTGTCCCGTATGTATCCGTCCAATAGCCTCCAGATTCGGTGATGTTTTTACCAAGTGTCCATATCGCAGGCCAAGTACCAATGCCCGTCGGTAATTTTGCTCTGACTTTAACTTTTCCGTATTGAAAAGCGAATTTTGAATTTAATCTGGCCGAAGTATACTCTTTTGTGTGTCCTTGGTCTGTAAAGCTTTCTTTGATGGCAATAATGTTTAATTTTCCATTTGTGACATAAGAGTTTTCTAATCGGTTTGTATAATGTTGTACTTCTCCGTTATACCAATTCCCTCCAGCAGGAAGTTTTGTTTGATGAAACCATTTTGTGTCATCTATAGGGCCATCAGTATCAAATTCGTCAGACCAAATTAAAACATCCATTTCAGCCTTGTTGCTCTGAATAATTTTTTGGGAGGATACTATCGTCTGGATTATCAGAGTAAAAGTCAAGAGCCAAATGTGTTTCATTTTTGTCGTGTTTAGTGTGAATGTGAAAAATAGAATTTTTCAAATCTACAATTATGAAAATCAACTATACATCAACACTACAAAGTTACTTACATAGACTATTCAATTATAGTTTTAGGCTTTTAATATAGATAGAAAATGTTCTCTAGAGATTTCTCCAGCTCCAAGACTAGCCAAATGGTCGTTGTAAACTTGACAGTCCAATAATTTGTAATTTTCTTTTTGTAGTTTTTCTACCAGTTTGACAAACGCAAATTTTGAAGCATTACTTTCTTTGCTAAACATACTTTCTCCGCAAAAAATATGTCCTAGATCAACTCCGTATAAACCTCCGACTAGTTCATGGTTTTGCCAAACTTCTACAGATTTGGCAATCCCCATTTTGTGGAGATTAATGTATGCAGCTTTCATAGCATCGGTAATCCAAGTCCCTAGACCATCATTTCTATCGATGGTTTTGCAGTTAGAGATGACCTGTTCAAAATTTTGATTGTATGTGATTTTAAATCGATCCTTTTTAAGGATACTTCGCATGCTTTTAGAAATCTTTAGCTGATCAAAAAATAAGACCATTCTGGGATTTGGGCAGTACCATATGATTGGTTCACCTTCGCTATACCAAGGAAAGATTCCATTTTGATAAGCTTTGAGAAGGCGTTCAGGTTGTAAGTCGCCTCCAAGAGCAAGGATACCCTCTTCTGTTACTTCATCGATGCTAGGGAAGTTTGTATTGGTTGCAGAGAGCCACATAGGAAAAAGATATTTAAATTGTTTTTTAAAAGCAAAAAAGGCTGTTTGAAAACAAACAGCCTTTTTAAAATATGATTGGTAAATTATCCTAAAGAAACTCTAGAGAAATTTACTACTGAAATATCACCTAAAGAATTTACGTACTCAGAGACAGTTTTCTTTTCATCTTTGATGAATTTTTGATCTAAAAGACATTGCTCTTGATCTAAAGTAGTGTTGTCAGAAATGAATCTTTCCATTTTTCCTGGTAAAATTCTATCCCAGATTTTTTCTGGTTTTCCTTCAGCAGCCAATTCCGCTTTAGCAGCTTCTTCAGCTTTAGCTAATACCTCTTCAGATAATTGAGACATAGAAATAAATTGAGGTACATTTTTTAATGTTTTCCCTAATCTTCCTAATTCAATATTGTCTTTTTCGATAACAGCGATTCTAGCTTCCGTTTCAGCAGCAACATAAGCAGGATCAAAATCTTTGTAAGACAAAGAAGTTGCCCCCATAGAAGCAGCTTGCATAGCTAAATCTTTACCAACAGTTTCAACACCATCGATTTTAGCAGACAATCCTACCAAAGAAGCGATTTTGTTTCCAACGTGAATGTAAGAACCAACATAAGGAGCTTCAACTCTTGTAAAGTCGTTTAAGTCGATTTTTTCACCGATAACTCCAGTTTGCTCGATTAATTTTTCAGCAACAGTAATTCCTCCGAAATCTGATGCTAAAAACTCTTCTTTTGTAGTATAGTTCAAAGCTTGCTCAGCTAACTTAGTAGCCATATCAACAAAACTTTCGTTCTTTCCTACGAAATCAGTTTCACATCCTAATACGATAGATACACCCACTGTATTATCAGCATTTACTTTTGCGATTGCAGCACCTTCAGAAGATTCTCTGTCAGCTCTTTTAGCAGCGATTTTTTGTCCTTTTTTTCTAAGGATTTCAATTGCTCCGTTAAAATCACCTTCAGCTTCAACCAAAGCTTTCTTACAATCCATCATTCCAGACCCAGTTGCTTTACGCAACTTCATAACGTCTGCAGCTTTAATTTCTGCCATGATATTATTATTTAATGTTGTTTATAAAACGAGTTAATTTAAAACTCAATTATTTTTCTTCTTTTACTTCAGGAGCTGCAGCTTCTGCTTTTGCAGGTGCTGGAGCAGCTTCAGCTTTATCTTTAGCAGACTTTCTGTTGCTCAAACCACTGGCGATAGAATCAATTAAGAAACCGATCACTTTTTCGATAGATTTTGAAGCATCATCATTAGCAGGGATTACATAATCCACAGCTTTTGGGTCAGAGTTTGTATCAACTAAAGCGAATACAGGGATGTTTAATTTTTGAGCTTCAGAAACAGCAATGTGCTCTTTCTTTACATCCACTACAAATAAAGCAGCTGGCAAACGAGTCATATCAGAGATAGAACCTAAGTTCTTTTCTAATTTAGCTCTTTGACGTTCGATTTGTAATTGTTCTCTTTTAGATAAAGCAGCGAAAGATCCGTCAACTTTCATTCTATCAATTTGAGCCATTTTTTTAACAGCTTTTCTGATAGTTACGAAGTTCGTTAACATTCCTCCAGGCCATCTTTCAGTAATATAAGGCATGTTTACAGATGCAGCCTTTTCAGCGATAATATCCTTAGCTTGTTTTTTAGTTGCTACGAAAAGGATTTTTCTTCCTGATGCTGCAATTTTTTCTAAAGCTGTAGCAGATTCTTCAATCTTAGCCGCTGTTTTGTATAGGTCAATGATGTGAACTCCATTACGCTCAGTATAAATATAAGGAGCCATGTTTGGATTCCACTTTCTTGTAAGGTGTCCGAAGTGTACACCAGCATCCAATAATTCTTTAATTTCGATGTTTGCCATTTTGTTATTTGTTTACGTTCTCTGTGAATAGCAATAAATAAGTAGCGTTTTTTTTTAGAACGGTCTTATTTATTTAGATGCTAAACAAACCCTGCCGAAACAGGGTTTCGATAACTTGATTATAATTGTACTTTGTAAAGTCCAAAAAGGACTTTGTATAAAATATCCAATAAAACGAATTAACGTTTCGAGAATTGGAATTTTTTTCTTGCTTTCTTTTGTCCGAATTTCTTACGCTCCACCATTCTTGGGTCTCTGGTAAGTAATCCTTCTGGTTTCAAGATCGCTCTGTTGTCAGCATCAATTTCGCACAATGCTCTTGAGATTGCTAAACGAATTGCTTCCGCTTGTCCAGTAACACCACCTCCGAATACGTTTACAGAAATATCGAAAGTTTCGATGTTTTCAGTCAATGCTAATGGTTGTTGCACTTTGTATCGTAACGTTGAAGTCGTGAAATAGTTATCAAATTCTCTTTTGTTAACTGTAATTTTTCCTGATCCTTCTGATAAGTAAACACGAGCTACTGCCGTCTTTCTTCTTCCTATTTTGTGAACTGTTTCCATGATTATCTAAGGTCGTTTACGTTAAATGGTTTAGGCTCCTGTGCAGCTTGTTCGTGCTCAGCTCCTGCATATACATAAAGGTTTCTGAAAAGTGCTGATCCTAATTTGTTTTTAGGTAACATTCCTTTTACAGCTTTCTCTACCAAACGAGTTGGATCTTTTTCGAACATTTCTGTTGCTGTTAAAGATCTTTGACCTCCCGGATATCCTGTGTGACGGATGTAAGACTTGTCAGTCCATTTTTTTCCAGTTAAAATAATTTTGTCTGCATTGATAACAACTACATTGTCTCCACAATCAACGTGAGGAGTGTAATTTGTTTTGTACTTACCTCTAATTAGCATCGCTACTTTAGAAGCAAAACGACCCAATGTCTGTCCGTCCGCATCAACAACTAACCACTCCTTATTCGCAGTGTTTTTGTTTGCCGATACTGTTTTGTAACTTAATGTGTTCATACACTATTAGTTTTTGTATTGATTAATAAATATTTTTTTCCTTATAAAAGGGGTGCAAATATAAGAACAATTATCAACTTGAACAATAGAGGTTTTAAAAAAAAATAATTTGGTAATCTTTTGAGCTTAAAAAGGTTAATAGAGGTGGATTTCTTTTTTTTAAAATATTGTTTTTGTTCTATCGATGATTTAATGCTTGTAGGTGGAACCAAGTGGAAAAACTTTAGTTTCTTTGTTGTTTTTACTTGGGTAATTTTACTTTTATGAGTTCAGCATCAATTTATTTTGGGCAAATACGAATTGATAACTCTGTTGTGCTTTCGACGCTTCTATTGCATAAAAAGCTAATACTATTATTCGAGTTTATTTTTCTTGCTAAATTGATATTTGGAAAAGGTTTTGTGTATTGGAAAGGAAAATTATCTATACTGTTTTTAAGGAGAAATAATAGATAGTTCGTATTGTCCTTCGATTTCTGTTATGGACCCGCAACAAAACCAGAATCTCAATCTTTTTTTATGACGGTATTTACTTAAAGAATAGGTTTCTCATTGCCATCCAAACAAGCAGATATGGTTACCTTTTCTGACTAAAATCAGTTAAATATTAAAACGAATATAAAGAAAGCAGATAAACGAATATGATCTTTCATTGATTGTAATTAATGCGCTTGGAGCCAGTTGTCTCCGGTTCCTACTTCGACATCCAAAGGAACAGAAAGTTTGAAAGCGTTTTCCATTTCATTTTTGATAATAGGGGCTAGCATTTCTAGCTCTTCTTTATGCATATCAAAAACCAATTCATCATGTACTTGTAATAACATTTTTGATTTGTAAGTATTTGTATCAAAGTGTTTTTGAATATTGATCATTGCAATTTTGATAATGTCAGCAGCACTTCCTTGAATTGGTGCATTGACAGCATTTCTTTCGTCTCCCGAACGAACCATACCATTTTGCGAATTGATGTTTTTTAAATAGCGTCTTCTTCCTGAAATGGTTTCTACATAGCCATGGTCTCTTGCAAAGTCAACTTGTTTGGCCATATAGGCTTTTAACGTCGGATAGGTTTCATAATAGGCTTCAATTAAAGCTTTTGCTTCTTTCCGAGTCATTCCTGTCTGGTCTGCTAGGGTAAAAGCACCTTGCCCGTATAAAATACCAAAGTTTACTGCTTTTGCATTGCCTCTTTGTTCACGTGTTACTTCTTCAAGTGGTACACCAAAAACTTTGGCTGCTGTAGTTGCATGGATATCTTGTCCGTCTTTAAACGCTTGGATCATGTTTTCCTCTTTGCTCAATGCGGCAATGATTCTCAGTTCTATTTGTGAGTAATCCGCTGCAAATAAAACATAGTCTTCGTTTTTTGGAACAAAGGATTCTCGGACTTGCTTTCCTCTTGGCGTCCTGATAGGAATATTTTGAAGGTTCGGGTTGTTAGAACTCAATCTTCCTGTTGCAGCAACTGTTTGACCGTAGGTAGTATGAATCCTTTGAGTATTAGGGTTTACCTCATTTGGTAAGGCATCAATATAGGTGCTTTTTAATTTCACCAAGCCTCTCCATTCAATAATTTCTCTTATGATCTCATGATCAGCTGCTAGTTTAGAAAGTACGTCTTCGTTGGTAGCATATTGTCCTGTTTTTGTCTTTTTTGGTTTTTCAACCAAATTCATTTTTTCGAATAAAACAATCCCTAGTTGTTTTGGGGAAGCCAAGTTAAAATCTTCTCCAGCTTGATCATAGATGCTTTTTTCTAAAATCTCAATATCTTGCGTAATAGTTTTTGATAATTGAGCAAGGTATTCAGTGTTTAGGTTGATCCCTTCAATTTCCATTTTAGCCAGTACCTTAAGTAGAGGGACTTCAATTTCTTGATATAATTGCGTAAGATTATTTTTTTCTAATTCTTTTACGAAAATAGATTTTAACTGGAAAGCGATGTCTGTGTTTTCAATTGCAAATTCAGTTTGTTTATTCAATTCGGCATCCCCAAACTCAATTGCTTTTTTACCTTTTCCAATAACAGTTTCCTCTAGAATAGTTTTGTAGTTTAAGTGGTTTTCTGCTAAAACATTTATTTGATGACGCATGTCTGGATTCAAAAGATAATGTGCTAGCATCGTGTCAAACAATTGCCCTTTTACCGGGATGTCAAACTGTCCAAGTATTTTGATATCACGCTTTAGATTCTGACCTATTTTAAGGATTGCTTTATTTGAGAAAAATTCTGAATAGCTAGCCAGAATTTGTTTTGCAATTTGTGCTTCTTTAGGAAGTGTTAAAAAGTAACCTTTTCCTTTTTGATAGCTGAAAGAAATTCCAACTATATTTAATTCCGAAGAGTCCGTTTTTACTTCAAAACAGACTTCTTTCTGTTGCAATAGGTTTGAGAGTAATTTTTGTCTTCCAAAGTTACTGTTTACATATTGATACACATGGTCGCTAGTCTCAATAGTTGTATATCCTGTTTGAACTTCTTCCTCTTTGTAAGGTGAAGCGAATAAATCCAATTGAGCGGTTTCGTTATCTTTTTGTAGCCTCTTTTCAGATTTAGGAGCTTCTTTTTCTGTAACAGCAGACTCTTGTGGTTGTTTGAAAAGTTTATTGATGGTTTCTAAAGTTCTTCTAAACTCTAACTCTTGAAATAGATCATTTACTTTCTGAAAATCAGGGGTTGTTAAAATATAATCCTGTTCGTTAAATTGAACTGGGCAATCTAATATGATAGTGGCAAGTTGTTTTGAAAGGATCCCTAAATCTTTATTGGCTTCTACTTTTTCTTTCATCTTACCTTTCAGCTCATGCGTGTTTTCAAGAAGACCTTCCATACTGCCATAGAGTTTCAAAAACTTTTTTGCGGTTTTGTCACCAACCCCCGGAAGCCCTGGGATATTATCCACTGCATCCCCCATCATGCCTAGGTAATCTATGACTTGTAGTGGGGTTTCTACTTCAAATTTTTCTTTTACTTTTTCTACATCCCAAATCTCAATTCCATTTCCCATTCTGGCCGGTCGATACATAAAAATATTTTCCGAAACTAATTGAGCGTAATCTTTATCAGGTGTTACCATATATACTTGGTAACCTTGTTTTTCTGCTTGTTTGGATAAAGTTCCAATTAAATCATCCGCTTCAATTCCTTTGTGTTCTACAATAGGAATGTTCATTGCTTTAAGTATTTCTTGAATGTAAGGAACTGCAATTTTTATTGCTTCAGGTGTCTCTTGTCTGTTTGATTTGTACTCGGGAAAAGCTTTGTTTCTAAGATCGGAGCCCCCTTTGTCAAAAGCCACGGCTAATAAGTCTGGTTTCTCTCTTCTTATTACATCAATTAGAGAGTTGGTAAACCCTAAAATTGCTGAGGTATCCATTCCCTTAGAATTGATTCTTGGATTTTTAATTAGCGCGTAATATCCTCTAAATATTAGTGCAAATGCATCTAATAAAAACACCTTTTTTTTACTCGACATGGAATAGAATTTTAATAAGTATGTAAATGTACAGAAATAAGTTTGAAAGTTGCACGTTGCCTTGAGAACGAAAAATCTATTCCTCTTTAGAAAGTGGTTTACATCTTATTGTAATACATATATTAGTTGCTTTTAAGTACTTTGTAGATTTCTGTAACGACCTCTTTTTTCTTTTTGTTATCAGTAGTAACGTGGTACGTTGCTTTTTCGTAGTAGGGAGTTCGATCAGATAAATGTCCCTTGATAAAATTTCTTAATGCTTCTTTTGTTTCGATATTCGCAATGAGAGGACGTTTTTCTTTTTTTAGAATGAGTTTGTCAGTTAGTTTGTTGAGAGAACTTTTTAGATAAAAACTTTTTGTGTCCTCGGACGCTAAAATATGGTCCATATTGTTTTCGAAACATGGGGTGCCTCCTCCTAAAGATAGGATTGAATTTTTTTTCGTGTTTAAAAGTTCATGCAGGTAATATTTCTCCTTGTCTCTGAAGTACTTTTCTCCTTTGTTGTCAAATATTTCTTTGATACTACAGGCTTCCTTAGCGACGATATAATCATCTAGATCAACCAAATCCCAATCTAGTTTTTTTGATAATTTCTTCCCAATGGATGATTTCCCCGATCCCATATATCCGATTAAAACAAGTATCATGATTCTATATATTTTATATTATGAAATAAACGATGTACAAGCTACAAATGAACAAAAAAAATACAAATAGAACAATCAAGTTGGGCTAGAAAGAATATTTTTATAAGTAACATAAATACAGTATATTGCAACAGTTTTTTTTATCTTATTTGTAAAAAAACAACTCAAAACAAAGAATAAATTAAACTTCATCAAACGCTTATGACAAAATTTGGAGAATTGATAAATTTAGAAATCCCTGTATTGATTGATTTTTATTTCGAATGGGATAAAACAGGAGAAAACCCAAACGAGGTTTTACGAGATGTTGTTGCGGCACTTGGAGACAAGGCTAAGGTAATTAAAATTGATATACAGAAAAATGAAATTCTTGCAGATGCGCTGAAAGTAAAGGCGAACCCGACATTTATTATTTATAAAAACGGTCAGATGAAGTGGAGGCAGTCCGGGGATTTAGATGCAAATACGCTCATAGGTTTGGTGAAACAACACGCTTAGGAAATTGATTTAAAAATATACCCCTGTTTGCTGAAGTGTTCCAAAGTCCTTGGGAGCGCGAATTGTAGATTTTTTTTAGCTTTGATGCTGTCGTGAAATACGACTATCGAACCAGAGCTTGTGTTTTTTAAAATGTTTTCAAGGCATTTTTTAGTTGAAATTGAATGATCATAGTCAGCACTCAAGACTTCCCACATGACCACTTTATATTTTTTTGATAGCAGTTTTCTTACTTGAGCTCTCTTAATTTTTCCATAAGGAGGTCTGAACAGTTTAACACTGTTTTTTAGTGGGTGTTTCCTTAGGAGTTTTTCTGTTTTTAAAATATCGTTCAGATACTCATTTGTTTTTGTTTTCCAGCCTTGTAAGTGCTGGTAAGTATGATTTCCTATACCGTGTTCTTCTGCTATGATTTTTCTAAGAATCTCGGGATGTTTTTCAATGTTTTTTCCGATACAGAAAAATGTCGCTTTTGCGTTGTATAGCGCGAGTTGATCAAGAACCCACTCTGTAATTTCAGGTGTAGGTCCATCATCAAAGGTTAGGTAAATTTCTTTCCCTTCTGTTTTTATGGACCAATCCTGTTTGTTGAATATTCTTTGTATCCATCTAGGAATTTTCACAAATATGGAATTCATGAAGTCTTGTGTTTATTCCATTAGATTTTGAAACAGTTTCACATGGTTTATAAAATCTTGCTCCATATTTACTTTATATGTTTCGTCACTATCGTACTTATCGATATCTCTCATGACACTTCTGTACATATTCAGGTTCCGTTCAATTTCATCAAAAGTTAAGTTTAACCAAGATTCATCGAAGGTACTGTAGTACACTAGCTTTTGTTGGAATATACTCGTAAGAAGGTTGCAAACCCCTCTTGCCTTGTCTTCTTTTCCTAATTGATAATAATATTCAGGATACCCCAAACAAATACCATAATGTCCATATTCTTCAATCGGCATTTCAAAAAGACTCAAGTCTAGGATCTTTTCTGCCTTTGTTAGTTTGTCTTCGTTGATCAAAGCTTCTGTCAATCGAAGCAAATTATTTCTGAAGGAGATTGAATTTTTTCTCGACTCAACATCCAAGTAGATGTCTTTAGCATTTATTTCAGACCAATCCCAAAGGAGTACTTTTTCATACATGTTATCCGTGTATATTTTACCCATATCAAACATACTTCCATTGTTTTCTGTTTTTATTGGAATGAACTTATAGGCCAATCCATCTAGTTGAAGGTAATCTTTCATCCAAATATATTCTTCATCAGCATTCGCGCCTCCTGTAAAATAGATAGGATGTTTCCAATTGTTGTTGGCCAATAAATCTAGCATCAAAATTCTGTTTTTTGTCAAGCCTTGTTTGTCGATATCTATGTCGATAAAAGGAACGATTAAAGCAGAATCTTTCGCAGGTACCAAGCCGCTTTTTAAGACTTTTTCTTTATCTACGTCCAAGCGAATTTTATTTGTTGGATAGAATTTTTCTTTGTGTCCATTTTCCGTTTCAAAATAAGTTCGCTCATCGTTAGAAGCGATCCATTTCATGAAGTCTTTGATATCCCATCTGTTTTCCGTTTGCGGGAAATGGTAGGCAACATCTAAGGTTCCGTGTTTGTATTTTTCATGGGTTAATTGCGAGGGTATTGGGGCTGCCAGGTACGTTTTTCGTTTCATCTGGTCGATATACCAGTCAGTGGCAAATAAGCTGGTGTTAATTAGCTTTATGTCTGTACGGTAATTTTCTACCTCTTGCATGTACCACAATGGAAAAGTATCGTTGTCACCTATGGTAAACATAATTGCATCTTTGTCGCATGAGTCTAGATAGGCTTTTGCATTGAAATGAGCTGTATATTTTCCGGATCTATCGTGGTCGTCCCAATTTTCTGAAGCCATTAAGGTTGGGACAGCTAAAAGCGCTACTAGAGATACTGCATAAGCAACGGTTTTTGGGTTTGAGAATTTTTTTAAATGTTCGTATAAGCTGTAAACACCAAAACCTATCCATATTGCAAAAACATAAAATGATCCAACAACGGCATAATCCCTTTCTCTTGGTTCAAAAGGTTTTGGGTTTGTGTAAAATATAATAGCAAGACCGGTAAAGGCAAAGAACAAGAATAACGTGTAGAAATTATTTTGATCTTTTTTAAGTTGGAATACGAAACCTATAATTCCAAGAAGTAAAGGCAAGAAATAATATTTATTTCTCCCTTTGTTATTTAAAACATCATTTGGGAGATTGTTTTGAGGGCCCAATCTTATTTCGTCAATAAAATCGATTCCGCTTAGCCAGTTTCCATTATGAATGTCAAGATTTCCTTGCTCATCATTTTGTCGACCTGTAAAATTCCACATCAGGTACCTTCCATACATATAGCCAAATTGATACTTCAGCATAAAGCGAATATTTTGTATAAATGATGGTCTTTCCTTGCTGTTGGGAGCAATCCCGGCGATAGCTTTGTAATTGTCTATTGCAGCGGAATTTGTCATTCTAGGAATAAACCCTTTGTGTTCGTCTGTGTAAACAGGAGAGGAGTTCTTGTAGTTGTTTACAATAATATATTTTCCCGTTTTTTGGTCTTGTTCGTATTTTGGCTTTTCGTCTTTGTAAACGGCATTTCCTTCTTTGTCTGTAAGTTGTTCTCTGTTGTAAGAGATAGAGTAGTAGGTGTCGTAAAAGACATTGGCATCGCCATATTGTTCACGATTGTAATATGCTAATAGTTCTCTTGCACTAGCCGGGTTGTTCTCATTGATGGTCGTGTTCGCATTAGAGCGAATAGGAAGCATAAGCCAACAAGAGAATCCGATCATTATAAATAATATAGAAAGCGTTAAGGTATTGGTTAGCACCATTTGTTTAGATCTGGTGTATTTTAAACAACAGTAAAAAGCAACGGCTAAAGCGATTCCTGCGATAATACTTCCTGAATTAAAAGGCAATCCAATGGTGTTGACAAAGAAAATTTCTGAAATACTGAAAAATTTCAACGTGAAAGGAAACAAAAATTTGAAAACAAATGCCAATACTAAAATAGAAACGATATTGGCTAACAAGAATTTTTTAAGATCAATATTGTTGTAATTTTTGTAGAAGTAAATAAATACAATGGCCGGAATTACGAGTAAGGAGAGTATATGGACTCCAAAAGACAGTCCTATCACGAAAGAAATAAGCAATAGCCATTTATGGCCTCTTGGGGTATGCATTTCATTTTCCCATTTTAAAGCCAACCAAAATAAAAGTGCCATTAAAAAAGAAGACATTGCATATACCTCGGCTTCGACGGCACTAAACCAAAAACTATCTGAAAAAGTGTAAGCCAAGGAACCCACTAGACCGCTGCCTAAAACAGCAATCGCTTTCCCTTCTGAAAAAGCACCCGATTTTAAAGCAAGTTTCTTGGAAAGGTTGGTGATGGTCCAGAACATGAACAGAATCGTAAATGCGCTAGCTAATCCTGACATAAAATTCACCATTTTAGCTATTTGAGTAATGTCCGTGGTAAACATGGCAAAGAAAGCACCTAGCATTTGGAATAGCGGTGCCCCTGGTGGATGACCTACTTCCAGTTTCACAGAGGTAGCAATATATTCTCCACAATCCCAGTAGCTAACTGTTGGTTCTAAGGTTAATATATATGTTGTCAGGGCAATAGCAAAAGCTATCCAACCTAAAATGATGTTTAGTTGCTTGTAATTTGTTAAAAACATAGTGCTATTTCGTAAAATCTGTCTGCGAATTTAACAATTTAATATGAATACATGGTGAAAAGGTTTGTATATACGAATGTGAAATGTTTTTGACAACGATCTCATTTATGGCAAGTTGTGTTTTTTGTTTTAAAAAAATAAAAAAAAATTAATTTTTATTTGTGAGTTTGATAGTTTTCCTTAAATTTGCACCCGCAATAAGCAATTGACCCATGGTGTAATGGTAGCACTCCGGTTTTTGGTATCGTCAGTCAAGGTTCGAGTCCTTGTGGGTCAACAAATTGTAAAGCGTAATCACTTGATAGGAAAGTGATTACGCTTTTTTTTTGCTTATTTTGTACGGTTATTGTGCAATTTGGCTATTTAGTATTCAAAAAGAATATTATTTTTTTTATGTTTACACATTGAATTTAAAAAGATGAAAAAGATGAAATTAGTAAAGGCGTTATGGGTACTTTGTGTGAGTTTAGTATTAATAGTAGCTTGTAACAAAGACGATGACGAAACTGCTTTGGAAATTGGAACGCTCACTGAAGGAGGTATCGTATTCTATATTGCGCCTGAACCAACCGATTTAGACGGCGATGGTGATTTGGATACAGGCTTGGTATGTGCTACGGAAGACCAAAGTTCATCTGTGCAATGGTCTAATTTAGTTTATAAACCCATTCATAATAGGAATTATACTCCTTCATCTCAAGATACGATATCTTATGAAGCTTATTTTGAAACTAGAGATTCTATTGAAGCTGGAGCTGCCTCTGCATCCGTTGGAAGTGGTGCAATGAATACAGCGACCATTATTGCAGCTCACGATGATAACCATACAGATAACCCTACAATGGATGTCGATGGCACCTATGCCGCTGCTCTGGCAAGTGCTTATCTTGGAGGTGGTTTTGATGATTGGTTTTTGCCTTCTAAAGACGAACTAAATTTGATGTACAAAAATCTGAAATTAGAAGGTTTGGGTAATTTTTCAGATCATCCTTATTGGAGTGCTACGTATGCTAATAGTACTACGATTTTAAAGAATGGTAAGGAGGAAAAAACGATCTTTAAGTCGTGGGAACATCATTTTGATACCAGCGGATATCAGGGTTACAGTGACGAGAAGTATGATTTTTACAAGGTGCGTGCTGTTCGCGCTTTTTAGTTATTTATCTATTTACATAGTACCGCGTAAGCGGTCGGTTTACAAATTACAGATACCACCTCTTTTTAGAATGAGGTGGTTTTTTTGTTTTGATACTATCTAAGTCAAAAAAAGGTTGCTTAGTGTGTACAGGTACCTTTTGAATTTTTAACAG
>Ga0233426_10000386_pt1 | contig 48074 bp, 48 predicted proteins | sample SI_118_April2016_6_FD_179875 | JGI IMG/M metagenome (GOLD analysis project Ga0233426, IMG submission 179875) | Seawater microbial communities from Saanich Inlet, British Columbia, Canada - SI_118_April2016_10_MG | ecosystem: Environmental > Aquatic > Marine > Inlet | place: Canada: British... | reverse complement strand
GTTTCATACTCCATTTAATACAATAGTTGATATTATAGGCGTCTTAGATAGTGCTGATAATATATCCTCTTGGGCAGTAGATGGTATTATTGATGCTACTAAAGACCATACAATGATAAGAAAACCTGATGTTTGTGGAGGTAATATTGGTGACTGGTCATTATCTGATGGTTCTAATGGAATTTCAGAGTGGATAGTGGGTGTTATAGATGATTTTAGCGATATTAATACTCATACTTCTAATTGTATCAACTCAACTTCTGTTGAGGTGTTAAAACCTATTGAAAGAACTCTTGTTGAGGTTAGAGATGTATTAGGAAGAGAAACAAAACAAACAAATCAACCTCTCTTTTACATCTATAATGATGGAACAGTAGAGAAAAGAATAGTTATAGAATAATAATTCTTAAGTTTACAGACTTTAAAACAATAGATTAACAAACAACTAAGATTATGAAAAAACTACTACTTATATTACTTTGCTTGCCTATGATTGGATTTGGGCAATTAAGTATTATCCAGCAGGTTGCTAATGAAGAGCTTATGGATTATCTTATTAAAATTCCTTTTGGTCAAGAAAAGATGTTTGGTTTTAATAATAGAGAAGAATTCTTTCAAGCAAAAATCGGAAATCCTTATGAAGTTTTTACTCTTAGTAAAGAGTTTTTTGATGATACCAATATTAAAAGAGATAAAAGTTATATTGTTTCAACTGGGAATTGGAGAGTCCCTATTATAGTTGATAATGAATATAATGCACTCTTAACAGTTTCCAAGGAGAATAATAAATGGAGTGTTGTTAAAATTGGCGCTAAAGGACTTGCAAATGAGTTAGAGGGATTTGAACAAAATCACCTATCTATTAATATCCGAAATATTTTAAGGGTTTTCCAAATTAAAGGGGACTTTATTTTAACATCTAACAATAAACTATATCCACTTACTTCAGCAAGTAATGCGCTTTTAATTGATAGAAACACATCTTATTCAACATATGAAATTTTAACTTTAATCAAAAATATAAGATTAAAAAATTAGAACATCTAGATTTATGAAAAAAAGCCACACCTTATTTGTTATATCTTTAATATGTTTTGTATTATTTTTTACAAACGTTAAAGCTCAGATTTTATTAGTTCCTGAAATTGAACAAGAAAAAAATCAATGGTGTTGGGCAGGAGTTAGCAAATGTGTTTTAGATTACTATGGTTTTGTAGAGCAGCAATGTGATATTGCTGAATATGCTAGATCCCAAAATACTACACATTTTGGCAATACCAATTGTTGTGTCATTCCAGATTCGTGTAATAATTGGAATTGGATATTTGGAGCTGGAATTGGAGGAATTGATGATATCCTTTCTAATTTTGGATCTATAACTACTACTAATATTTACGCAGCATTGCCTGAAACCCAATGGCAAACGGAGATTAGTAATGGCGTTCCTGTTATTATTAGGTATGGATGGACTGGTGGTGGAGGTCATTTTGTGGTTGGGTATGGAGTTCAAGGGTCAGATTATTACACTATGGATCCATGGTTTAATGAAGGTTATACTATATCAACTTATAATTGGGTGCTAACTGCCCAAGGTGGTTCTGGAGATTGGACCCATACTCAAACATTATCCCCACCGCTTCCAACACTAATAGAAGAACATACAACAAACAAAGAACTTCTTAAAATAGTAGACATCTTAGGAAGAGAAACAAAAAAAACAAATCAACCTCTCTTTTATATCTATGATGATGGAACAGTAGAGAAAAAAATAGTTATAGAATAAATTCTTAAGTTTACAGACTTTAAAACAATAAACTAAGATGAAAAAACTACTACTTATATTACTTTGCTTGCCTATGATTAGTACATCTCAGAATATTGGAGATTTTTATCAAGGAGGAATTGTTTTTTATCTTGATTCTTTTGGAAATGGGTTGATTATAGACACTTCTTACATACAGGCTACTTATCCTTGGAGTACTCAAAGTGATATTATTTCTGATTGGGGTCCAAATTTACATTTTTGTACAGGAACAGAAGATACTTCCATAGGAGGAGGATTTCTAAATACTACTACTTTCATTAACGATCATCCTAATCAGCATTATGCAGCAAATATTTGTTACAATTCAACTTCAGGAGGATATTCAGATTGGTTTCTACCTTCCAAAAATGAGTTATGGGAGGCAATGCTTAAAATAAGCATCATAAATTCTTCTATAAATATCTTTGGAGGAGACACTATATTTTCTAATTTTCATTGGAGTTCAACACAAACTCAAGCTAAAGACATAAGATATGCATATGGTGCTTGGCCATATTCTACTATTAATGGCATCCCAAATGGTCCTGTAGAAATTGTAAATAGTAAAAATATGCCATATTTAGTTCGTGCAATTAGGTGTATTGATAATGACTGTTCTTTTATTACACCTATATCAATACAAGAACACACTACAAACAAAGAACTCCTTAAAGTAACAGACCTATTAGGAAGAGAAACAAAAGAAACAAATCAACCACTCTTTTACATCTATGATGATGGAACAGTAGAGAAAAGAATAGTTATAGAATAAAACAATAGATTAACAATGGATTTTATTGCTATAGACTTTGAAACAGCTAATTCAAATAGGCATAGTGCTTGTGAAATAGGAATAGTTAAGGTTGAGAATTTTAAAATAACAGATAAAAAATCATTCTTAATTAAACCTAAAGAGAATTATTTTGATTGGATGAATACAGAGATTCACGGAATAAATGAAGAGACTGTAGAAAATGAACCTGAGTTTGATGTGATTTATTCAAAAATAAAGGATGATTTTGAAAATTACCCTATTATTGCTCATAATGCTTCTTTTGATATTAGTGTATTAAGGCATACTTTGGATTTATATGATTTGCCATATCCAAAAACAAAATATACTTGTACATATCAAATGTCTAAATCTTCACTTAAGGGATGTCTTTCCTATAGATTAGATACTATAAGTAAGTTCTTGAATATTAAACTCGAGCACCATAGAGCTCTTTCTGATGCAAATGCTTGTGCAGAAATTGCTATTAAATTATTTAAAGATAATTCTATTACTGATTTGAATCAAATAAAAGATGTTTTTAGAATAAGAGTAGGAGAATTAATTGATGGTGGATATAAACCATCCTTAACAATACACAAGAACAAAAACTATAAAATATCTGATTTAGAATTTGAAGAAAGCTTTCAACCTGAGAATCTATTCTTTGAGAAAAACGTTGTGTTTACAGGCACTTTGTCTTCAATGCAAAGAAAAGAAGCGCAAGTAAAAGTCTTAGAGATAGGAGGAAAATGTACTTCAGGAGTAAGTAATTCAACAAATTTTTTAATTGTAGGAGACCAAGATTATAGCAGGTATGGAGAAGGATTTAAATCTTCAAAACTAAAGAAAGCGGAAACATTAATGAATGATGGAAAAGAAATAGAATTACTATCTGAAAGTCAATTTTTAGAGATGATTAATAATTAAAACAATAGATTAACAATACACTAAGATGAAAAAACTACTACTTATATTACTTTGCTTGCCTATGATTGGGTTTGGGCAGAATAAATTTAAGAATATGAAAAATAAGACTAGTAAGAAAAATGTTTGTCCAGCTCCTAATAATCTATTGCTTTATGTAATAAATACAGATAATATATGTAAGAATATAATTGAGAATGAATTAAATATTACTATTAAGGATGGACGTTTAGAAAAATATTATGGTAATAATGTTAAGGCAATAAACAAAAAACTTCTTAACAAGTATGATGCCTTAGAGGTTACTATTGGTACTGAAAAACCAATATTTCTTTCAAATGAGAATAACTTTACACAGTCTGTAATTATTGATTATTCTGATAATCATAAAATATATGCAAAAGGTGTTTGTGGAAATATTAAATCAGACAGTATTAAAATATTTCCTTTCTCTCCTTCTCCAGCTTACAAGTGGAACGGCTCTAACTTGCAGTTTACTGAGCTTAATACACCGCCTGTTTATGAAGTATATCCATTGTTAAGTTCTTCATATGAAGTTAATCTTTCTTCAGTAGATTGGATAATAGCATTGTATACGCTTAGTCAAAAAGGAAATAATCAGATAAAGTATAATATTTTAAATGATTTTGAGATTGATAATAATGAAAATAAAGTAGATTTTTATACAGATAAATATTTAGTTCCATACACATATAAGCCTGTTATTGAGTTTACTCCCCTTTTTAATTTGGATGCTTATGACGAAGCCATTAAGAATATATCCTCTTGCTTAGGAGTAGATGCAATAATAAAAGAAAAATATACATCATCTAAATTGTCTAGAGGAACTGAAATTGTAAATCCACTAGGAGTGTTATTAGATAACCAGCCTGCAGTTACTCAAAGAATATATAAAACAGAAGAAGATGTAAAGTATTCTTATACATTAATTAAAAAAGACTTATCACATCGTTCTACACAAGAAAGTTTAGACAAATATGATTTGATATTAAAATTATCAGAATTGAAAGAGAAAGGAATAATTAGTGAGAAAGAATTTCAAGAAGAAAAAAAGAAATTACTTGAAGAAAAATAATGCCATTTAAGAAAGGAACAAGCGGAAACCCTATAGGTAGACCTAAAGGTTCAGTAAGTACTACTACTAAGCTCATAAGAGAGCATATAAGCCAAGCAATTGACGGAAATAAGATAATGGAGATGCTAGATAAGATAGACAGTCCTACAGAGTATATTAACGCCATCTCTAAACTACTTCCTTATTCAATTGGAAAGGTAAAAGCTTTTGAAGAGATTGAGGAAAGAGAACCTATTAGCATTAACATTAACTTTGTAGATACTGAAGAAGAGGAATAAAGCTATGTATTTGCTCTAAAACGACAACAAATCTGACAACATAAAAAAGAAAACCCTTGTAAATCATTGATAAACAAGGGTTTCTTAGTTTAGTATGCGGTGAGGAAGGGATTCGAACCCCCGAAACAGTTTCCCGTTTACACGCTTTCCAAGCGTGCGCCTTAAGCCACTCGGCCACCTCACCAATTGGGCAGCAAATCTAAAAAATTAGTTGGTAATTTCGCCCCTTAAATTTATTTGTAATTGTTCTTTTATTGTCGTATTGCTCAATCCTTGTCCTAATAAGAACATAAGCTTAGTAATGGCAGCTTCTGTAGTTAAGTCTTTTCCTGAAATAACGCCTGCTTTACCAAAAGGCTCACTAGTTTCGTATTGCCCATCAACTGCACTGCCGTGTAAACATTGAGTTATGTTAATCATAATTTTCCCCTCCTTATTTGCAGCCTTAAGTATAGCGCTTAGTTCAGGTGAAGTAGGTGCATTTCCTGCACCAAAACTTTCAATTACAATTCCCTTTGCACTACCGATAATTGCTTCAACAGTAGTTATAGTAATTCCTGGGAAAAACTTTAAAATAGCCACATTATTAGATAAAGATTTGTGAATAATAAGGCTGTTTTCTTTCTTTTTTTTGAGTGTTTTTTTATACTTTATTTTTACGCCTGCTTCTGCCAAAATTGGATAGTTGGGTGATTCAAAAGCTTCAAAATGTTCGGTATTTACTTTTACCGTTCGGTTTCCTTTGTAGAGTTGATCTTCAAAATAAATACAGACTTCATGCACTTTTCCGCTAGTTGCAATTTCAACAGCTGTAATTAGGTTTTCCTTGGCATCACTTCTTCTTACGCCAATAGGAATTTGTGAGCCAGTAAAGATTACTGCCTTGTTCAATCCTTCCAACATAAAACTCAATGCTGATGCCGTATAGGCCATTGTGTCCGAGCCATGTAGAATTACAAATCCATCATAATTGCTGTAGTTTTTCTCAATAAGGGTAGCAATTTCAATCCATATTTCAGCATTCATATTACTGGAATCAATTGGATTTTTTATACTGATATTGTCTAAATCAACATCCTCACTTTTTAGTTCAGGAATTGCTTTTAATAGCTCATCAAAATTAAAAGGAACTAAGGTGTTTTTTATTTTGTCCTTTACCATTCCTATGGTTCCACCAGTATATATTAGGAGTATTTTCTTGTTCATAGTTGGAAAAGTTTTTTTGCATTTAAGGTAGTTGTTTCTGCTACTTTTTCAATGCTAATATTATGTACTTCTGCTAATTTTTCAGCAATATTTACAATGTATTTACTTTCATTTCTTTTTCCTCTGAAAGGAGCAGGAGCAAGATAAGGCGAATCGGTTTCTAAAATTAAATGTTGCAACTCAATTTCCGCAATTGTTTTGTCTAATCCTGAATTTTTGAAAGTAAGTACCCCTCCTATTCCTAGATAAAAACCTCCTAAATTTATAACTCTTTTTGCATCTTCAATATTTCCTGTAAAGCAATGAAAAACACCTTTTAGGGTTTCATCATTTTCTGCTTCAATAATTTCAATAGCCTCTTCAAACGCATCACGCACATGAATAGCAATCGGTAAATTATATTTTTTAGCTAATTTAATTTGATGAATAAAAGCCTTTTTTTGAATATCCAACTTTGTTTTATCCCAATATAAATCAAGTCCGATTTCACCAACTGCAATGTATTTATTGCGTGCTAATTCTTCTTCAATATGTGCAATTTCCTGCTCGTAATTTTCTTCACTTACATCACAAGGGTGCAAGCCCATCATTGGGTAGCAGTTTTTTGGAAATTCAGCACATAAATCCAACATTCCTTTTGTGTATTTACTTGAAATATTTGGAAGTAAAATTGTAGTGACTCCTGCATCAATTGCAGTGTTAACCGCCAAAGTTCGGTCGTCATCAAATTGGTTGCTGTATAAATGGCTATGGGTATCAATAAATTGCATGGGTGCAAAACTAGGATAAATTTCTTAGTTTTACCCTGTGCAAGAAACACTTAAAATATTAGTTGTCCGATTCTCGTCAATTGGCGATATAGTACTCACTACACCAGTGGTTCGGATGCTTAAAAAACAGCTGAATGCTCAGGTGCATTACCTTACTAAATCGAGCTATGTTTCTTTGCTTAAAAACAATCCTTATATCGATTCAGTATTTCAAATTGAAAACTCGATTAATGAGGTAATTGCTGATTTGAAACAAGAAGAATATGATTATGTAATTGATTTACATAGCAACTTGCGTACTCAAATTCTGAAATTAAAATTGGGAGTTCCTTCAAGGAGTTTTAATAAACTGAATATGGAAAAATTTATGCTTACTACTTTTAAATTAGATAGCTTGCCAAAGGTTCATATTGTTGATAGATATTTGGAAACTATTACTCATTTGGGAATAAAAAATGATAATATGGGCTTGGATTTTTTCTTAAAAAAGGAGGATGAAGTTGATTTATCAGCCTTTCCTACTGCTTATATTGCTTTTGTAATTGGAGGGCAACATGCTACTAAAATATTGCCTACTAAAAAGATAATTTCTATCATTAATAAGTTAGATGAAAGTATAATTTTAGTTGGAGGTCCTGAAGATTTTGAAAGAGGAGAAGAGATTATTTCGGCTACTAAAAATGTAATTAATTCTTGTGGAAAATTTAGTATAAATCAATCAGCTTATTTGGTAAAAAACGCAAAGCATATCATTACACATGATACAGGAATGATGCATATTGCAGCTGCTTTTGGTCAAAAAATCTACTCTGTTTGGGGTAATACAGTACCTGAATTTGGGATGTATCCATACTTTGAAAATGAGCAATCTAAAAGAATTGAAGTGCAAAGTTTAAGTTGCCGTCCTTGTTCCAAAATTGGCTATGATAAATGCCCAAAAGGACATTTTAAATGCATGCAAGAAATTGATGAAAATTTATTTTTAAGCGAATAAAGCTTTCAGCTCGGTAGCCTCACTTGGCTTCATTCTTCCAGAGATAACTAAAGATAATTGTCTTCTTCTTAATGCAGCAGTAAAACGACTTTTTTCTTCTTTAGTTTCTGCAATTAAACTTGGAACATCAATAGGGTTTCCTAATTGATCAACAGCTACAAAAGTATAAATTGCTTCATTACATTTTACTTTTCCTTTGTGCTGGTTATTTTCCATCCATACATCAACAATTACTTCCATTGATGAGGTGAAGGCACGCGTAACTTTAGCTTCAAGCGTAACAATACTTCCTGCTGGAATAGCCTTATCAAATGACACATTATTTACAGCTGCTGTAACCACTATTCTCCCGCAATGTCTATGTGCTGCAATGGCAGTTGCAATATCCATCCAATGCAAAAGCCTTCCTCCCATAAGGTTATCCAAGTTGTTGGTATCATTAGGGAGTACTATCTCAGTAGTAATAGATAAAGATTCTTGTGCAGTTTTAGATTTCATAGTGTATTATTGAGTAAGCAACCAGGCAGCTGAATTTTCTTGTTTTATTTTGTGCAATGCTGTAAGAGCATCTATTTTATTGGTAAAGGAATTATAGCTTACACGTAATAAATTTCCTCCAGGAACAATTTCAGTATTGTAATGCCATTTATTAAGTTTGGCTACCATTTTATCTGCATTTTTCTGTTCAGCAAATGCTCCTGCAATAATATAATAGGTTTTTTGAGGAATAATAATTGGTGGAATTTCTTCCTCAATAATCTCAACAATTGGTGCAAGTTCAACTGCAATTTTCACTTCAGGAATTATTTCTGCAACTGGCTCAACTATAGCAGTGGTTTCAAACGGATTTAAACTTGCCATTTGTGTGTAAACATCATTGATACTATCTTGCTGAGAAATACTAATGTAAGAAAGTGCAACCAAAGGAATAATTACTGCTGCAGCTCTTAAAAACGCTCTTGGATTATTGCTTTGTGTACGGATGGTTTTTATGGTAGCCGCTACTTTTTCTTCTACTATATTTTCTCTTTCAACTGTTTTATTATGGGTTGCTTTCATTCCAAAAGCATCTAAACTATAATTGTTTGATGTGTCCTGTAAAAAAGTAATATTCCCTTCTTTTCCTAAAGTAAATAGACCGATTTTTTCAATGCGTACTACTTTAGAAGTTGTTAATTTTTCAGTAATTTTTACTACAAATTTCTCAACTTCATTTTTTGCTGTATCTTGTGCTATTGCTTCTTGATTTGAAATATGAGTAATCAATAATCCGTCATTCGTTTTTAAGTTAGTATTAAAAAGAATTTGTTTTGATGGAGGACTTAAAACGCCTGTTATTTTATTTAATTTAGCTGATTGTGGGTTACCAACAAATCCTCCAAAGTTAGGAAGGATTACACAATCATGTAAAAATAAGAGTTCTGAGATATAGTGTTCAACCGTTTTATTCATAGGAACAAAACTAAGGAATTTATCTCATTTGGGCTTTAATTTTTTCAATATCCTCAGGCGTATCTACTGATAGTCCCTCATGAGTTGTGATGCCGACTTTAATTAAATAGTTATTGTCCAGCCACCTGAGCTGTTCTAAGCGTTCGTTTATTTCGTTTTTTGAAGGTGGTAATGTGCAAATTTCAGCTAGTGTTTTGGTGCGGTAACCATATATTCCTATGTGCTTGTAATAGGTTTTTTCGGCTATAGGATTAGTTATTTTTCTGCAAAAGTTAAGGGCAATTCCGTTTTCGTTAAAAATTGCTTTTGGGCTGTTTAAGTCAGTCAGCAGGTTGTTGCCCTCTATTTTTTTTGCTAAAGTAGCAATACTCACTTCTGCTGAAGAAAATAAGGTAGCTACTTGGTCAATTTGCTCAGGGTTTATGTAAGGTTCATCCCCTTGAATGTTAATGGCAATATCGTATTTTTCTGTTAAGGATTGAATCACTTCATTGCACCTATCTGTTCCTGAAGGGTGAGTGGAAGCAGTTATTATTGCTTTACCACCAAACGCCTGCACATGATTAAAGATTCGCTCGTCATCAGTAGCCACTATAACCTCATTAAGTGAAGATGCTTTTTTGCATTGCTCATGTACTCTTTGTATCATGCTTCTCCCAAGAATATCAGCTAAAGGTTTTCCAGGAAAACGGCTTGACCCATAACGAGCAGGAATAATGCCGATTACGCTCATTATATTTTAAGGGCTAGTTGCATAGCAATAGTTCTTGGTGGCATCATATTTGCTGGTCGGCTCATGTATTCTCGGTTCAATAAGTTGTTAACGATTAAACCAAGTCTTGCTGTTTTAGTTATTTGGTATCCAGCTCTCAGGTCTATAATAAGGTCCCCATTTGCAAATTTTTCTCTAGCATTATTAAGCCCTGGTATCATCCCGTCTTCCTCCCCGATTTGAGTAAATATCCAATCAATATTCTTCATAACACTATTGTAACGCATACTTCCTCCAATTGAAATACCTTTATATACAACTTCAATATCTGCTTTAGCAATGTGTTTATAGCGATATTTTAACATAGTTGAATCAGAGCCACTGTTTTTATAAGTTACTTCTTGTCCGTGAATTGAATGAGCATATACATAATCCAAATCCATAGAAATAGGATCCATATAAGTATATCCAGCCAATATATTAATTGTCAAATCAGGATTTATTTTCCCTTGACCACTCACGCTTAGTTCAACCCCGCTTATTTGTGTTGCACCAACATTAATAGATTTAAAGCCATTGCCAGCTAATGGTTTGTCTAGCCCTCCCCATTGCCCAAAAGAGAACTCCATCATATCATCATATTGTTGGATAAATGCAGCTACATCAATATAACCCCTCCATTTTCCTGTTTTTACGCCTTGTTTAATTCCAATTTCGCCACTCCAACCACTTTCTGGTTTCAATTCAGGGTTCGGGTAAATTTCTAATCCTGATTGATTAGTCGAAATAAATAGCTCTGCCATAGAAGGGAAACGATATCCTTGCCCCCATGAAGCCCTTACATAAGTTGCTTCAGCTGCTTGGTAATTTATCCCTGTTCGGAAAACAGGCTTCCCAGCTGTGAAGTCATTAATTGAATCTCCTCCAATAAAATATTTATCTTCAGAGTGTAATCTGAATCCTTCATATCTTGCTCCTAATGAAATATTTATTCTGTTCCATTTTTTATCCAATTGTGTGTAAAGTGAATGATTTGTTTTGTAGTTTTTTCCACTAAATAAATCAGAGTTAGCATTCGTTTTTTCTTGCGTAGTACCACTAGTAATTCTTAATTTGTACTTTTTTATATTTTTCTGCCATTGGTAATCCGCATAATAAGTGCTAGAGGAATTACTTTGCCCAATATCCACTCCGTCTGATAAATTATTATTTGTTACATTTAAGTAACGCATTCTTAAACTATGGCGGTTATTCCCTCTAATATAAGTAATGGAAGGGTCAATATTATAAGAATCTCCTGTTGTTGTTGATACAGAAGAATCCAATGGGATATAGGCTTGATCCAAACCATTCCAAATTAAGGTGCTTCCAGAAGATTGAGATAGGAAATTAGCGTTTAATCCATAGGATAATCCTTCAATTTTTGAACTCTTATAAGTTGAGTTCATGTTAAATCTTTTTCTGTCCGTTACCTCTCCAAATCGGTAGCCATCATCTTTAAAGATATTTCCTCCAAATGATAAATCAAGATTATCAAATTTCATAGCTTGTAAAAATTCAACTCCTTTAAACGATCTTCTTTTGTCGCCATTCCAATTTAGTTCGTCTCTTTCTGCTTTGTCAATTAACCCAAAGTGCATATTTACTTTTGTGTATCCAGGTAGTTTATTTTTATCAATATCTTTTTGGCTTGGGAAAGCAGTCCTAACATTAATTACTCCATTAAGTGCTGATGAACCATAAAGTGCAGAGGAAGCTCCCTTAATTACCTCTACTTGATTAATATTTTCAGTTGCAATTAAACTCCATTGTGCTTGTCCTGCATCTCCTGAAATTAATGGCATATCATCTACCATTACGAGTACTCTTGTTCCTGCCCCAAAGCTCCAGCCACTTCCTCCTCTAATATTTGCTTGTCCGTCAGTAATATTTACACCTGGAATTTGATCCATAGCAGTTTCAATTTGAGTGGTATTTTTGTTTTCAATTAATGTTGGTTTTATAACCTCCATTGATACTGTAATTTCCTCAATCTTTTGTTCAAATCTACCTGCAGAAACAACTACTGTACCTAATTGTTCAGATGAACTTTCCAAAGTAATATTTATAATTTTCTCATCTCCTTCAGTAAGTGTTATTTCTCTTATAATCGCTTCATATCCGATATATTTGAAAGTTACTTTTTGTGTGCCAATTGCTGCTTTTAGGTTATATTTTCCAAATACATCAGTTGAGGTTCCTCCGCCATTTTCAAGAATTATGTTTGCGCCAATTAATTCTTCATTGTTGTTAGCGTCAGTTATTGTTCCACTTATGGTTTGGCTATAAATTGTTAAATTACAAAGTATAATTATAACTAGGGTAAAGATTTTTCTCATATATTTACTGCTTGATTTTTAGTATGACAAATATATAAATTTGAATGACATTACCTGAAGATGAAAAGAAATATCAAATTGCATTATCATTAATTGATGGTGTTGGTGATATTGTTGGAAAGAAGTTATTGGCTTATTTTGGGTCTGCAAAAGGAGTGTTTTTTGTAAATAAAAAAGAGTTAGAAAAAATACATGGTATTGGTAAGGTTTTGGTTGATACAATTTTATCAGCTAATGTGTTAAAAAGAGCTGAGCATGAGTTGCAGTTTATTCAAAAGGAAAATATTCAGCATGTATTTTATGGCGATAAAGATTATCCTAATCGCTTAAGGCAATGTGAAGATGCGCCCCTAAATTTGTTTTTTAAAGGGAATATTGATTGGGAACAAGATAAATTCATAACTATAGTAGGTACTAGAAAGGCAACTTCTTTTGGCAAATCATTTACTGAAAAGTTAGTAAAAGAATTAGTGCCTTACCAACCAGTAATAGTTAGTGGCTTGGCTTACGGAATAGATATTGCAGCTCATAAAGCAGCTTTAAAATACGGGTTGAAAACGATTGCCGTTTTTGCGCATGGATTGGATAGGGTGTACCCAAGTACACACGCTTCAATAGCAAAAGAGATATTGAAAAAAGGAGGTTTGGTCTCCGAATTTTTGAGTGGAACCAATTCTGATAGACAAAATTTTCCGAAAAGAAATAGAATAGTTGCAGGCCTATCGGATGCTACAATAGTAATTGAGAGTGCTGCAAAAGGAGGGTCTTTAATTACGGCTGATATTGCCAGCTCTTATAATAGAGAGGTTTTTGCTGTGCCAGGAAGCCCTGCTGAATTGCAAGCTAAAGGCTGTAATTATTTAATTAAAAGTCAACAAGCAATTTTATTGGAATCGGCAGCCGATATTATAAAGGAATTGAATTGGGATGTAAAAGAAAAGGCAATACAACAAAGTATGTTTGTTGAGCTATCAGAAAATGAACAAATAATAATTGATTTATTATTGGATAAGGAAATGCATATTGACGCAATAGTTGAGGGATTGAATTGGGGATTTTCTAAAGTTGCTAATGTATTATTGCAAGCTGAATTTAAGGGAGTAATATTGTCTTTGCCTGGCAAAATGTACAAGAAGAATATATAAAACTTTTGCTCTTTAGAAAAATACTATACATTTGCCGAAATTTTTAACTCAAAAAATAACTAAAAATTAAATAAAAATGGGACAAAAAATCCATGACTTTATGAGTGAAGTAGCCGCAAAAAATGCTGGTGAAACTGAATTCTTACAAGCAGTTGAAGAAGTAGCAGAAGCTATTATTCCTTTTATGGAAGAAAATCCAAAGTACAATAACAAAATGTTATTGGAAAGAATGGTAGAGCCTGAGCGTGTACTAATGTTCAGAGTGCCATGGTTGGATGATGCAGGAAATATACAAGTAAATAGAGGGTACAGAGTAGAATTTAATTCTGCAATTGGACCTTATAAAGGAGGGTTGAGATTTCATCCTTCTGTGAACTTATCTATCCTTAAGTTTTTAGGATTTGAGCAAGTATTTAAAAACTCACTTACTACATTGCCAATGGGTGGTGGTAAGGGTGGTTCTGATTTTAATCCTAAAGGAAAATCAGATAATGAAGTAATGAAATTCTGTCAATCATTTATGACTGAATTATGTCGTCATATTGGCCCAAATACGGATATTCCTGCTGGGGATATTGGTGTTGGAGGTAGAGAGATTGGTTTTATGTTCGGACAGTATAAAAGAATCAGAAATGAATTTACTGGTATTTTAACAGGTAAAGGAATGAGCTATGGTGGTTCTTTAGTCCGTCCAGAAGCAACAGGATACGGAAATGTATATTTTGCACAAAACATGTTAGCAGTAAAAGGAGATTCTTTTAAAGGAAAGGTAGTTTCTATTTCTGGTGCAGGTAATGTAGCACAATATGCTTGTGAAAAAGCAACAGAACTTGGTGCTAAAGTAGTAACACTTTCTGATTCTTCAGGATATATTTATGATGCTAACGGAATTGATGCTGAGAAATTAGCATTTGTAATGGAGCTTAAAAATGTAAGAAGAGGAAGGATTAAAGAATATGCTGATAAATTCGGTTGTGAGTTCCATGCAGGAGCAAGACCATGGTCAGTAAATTGTGATATTGCTTTACCTTGTGCAACACAAAATGAGTTGAATGATACAGAAGCAAAAACTTTGGTAGCTAACGGATGTATGTTGGTTTCAGAAGGAGCTAATATGCCTACTACTCCTGAGGCGGTTGAGGTATTCCAAAATGCAAAAATCTTATTTGCTCCAGGAAAAGCATCTAATGCAGGTGGGGTGGCTACTTCAGGTTTGGAGATGTCTCAAAATTCATTAAGAATGAACTGGACTAGAGAAGAGGTAGATACTAAGCTGAAGCAAATTATGCAAGATATTCATTCTTCATGTGTGGAGTATGGTACTGAAGGTAATCATGTTGATTATGTAAAAGGTGCTAACATTGCAGGATTTGTGAAAGTTGCAGATGCTATGTTGGATCAAGGTTTAGTGTAGTTTATATTATATAGTATATTTAGAAAGGAGGCTTTTGCCTCCTTTTTTTATTTGTGTACTTTTGCCCTCCCAAAAAATAAAATTATGTTAGGAAAATTCCAAAAGCAGTTACAAGATGAATTAGCAAGTATTAAGGAAGCTGGTTTATATAAAAAAGAAAGAATAATTACCAATCCTCAAGGAGCTAGCATTCGGGTAAGTACAGGTGGGGAGGTGTTGAATTTTTGTGCAAACAATTATTTAGGTTTATCTTCTCATCCTGATGTTATACAAGCAGCTAAAGATGCATTGGATACCCATGGTTATGGAATGTCATCTGTGCGTTTTATTTGTGGTACGCAAGATATTCATAAAAACCTAGAGGCAAAAATTTCTAACTTTTTAGGAATGGAGGACACTATACTATATGCAGCAGCTTTTGATGCCAATGGAGGGTTGTTCGAGCCTTTACTCGGAAAAGAAGATGCTATTATTTCTGATTCCTTAAATCATGCTTCTATTATAGATGGCGTGCGTTTGTGTAAGGCAGCCCGTTATCGTTATGCAAATAATGATATGGCGGATTTGGAAGCACAATTGATAAAAGCACAAGACCAAAGAAATAGAATAATCGTTACTGATGGTGTATTTTCTATGGATGGTTATTTGGCACAATTGGATAAAATTTGTGATTTGGCCGAAAAATATGATGCTTTAGTAATGGTGGATGATTCTCATTCTACTGGTTTTGTAGGGAAAACGGGTAGAGGAACACATGAACATTGTGGCGTTATGGGTAGAGTGGATATCATCACTTCTACTTTAGGAAAAGCTTTGGGAGGTGCAATGGGTGGTTTTACTTCAGGTAAAAAAGAAATTATTGATATGTTACGCCAAAGATCTCGTCCGTATTTGTTTTCTAATTCATTAGCGCCATCAATTGTTGGGGCGGCTACTAAAGTGATTGATTTACTTTCAAATAATACAGAATTAAGAGATGCTTTGGAAGGAAATACAAGTTATTTTAGAGAAAAAATGACTGAAGCAGGTTTTGATATAAAGAAAGGGGTGCATGCAATAGTGCCTGTAATGTTGTATGATGCCAAGCTTTCACAAACAATGTCGGACAAATTATTGGCGGAAGGAATTTATGTAATTGGCTTCTTTTTCCCTGTTGTACCAAAGGAACAAGCAAGGATTAGAGTGCAAATTTCGGCAGCTCATAGCCGTGAAAACTTGGATAAAGCGATAGCTGCTTTTACTAAGATTGGCAAGGAGTTAAAAATAATATAAAGGTTATAAACAATAATAGTTAATAATATTTTGCAGAATTATAAAAAAGTGTAATTTTGCAGCCCTTTTATAAAGGACTAAAAAACATATATATAGTGGATACATTAAGTTACAAAACATTATCAGCAAATAAAGAAACGGCTAACAAACAATGGTTTGTTGTTGATGCTGACGGACAAACTCTTGGAAGAATGGCATCAAAAATTGCTAAAGTTTTAAGAGGAAAATACAAAACAAATTTTACTCCTCATGCTGATTGTGGTGATTACGTTATCATCATTAACGCAGGTAAAATTGTAATGACAGGAAATAAAATGCAAGATAGAAGAATATTCTCTCACACAGGTTATCCTGGTGGGCAAAAGAGAATTTCTCCTACTGAAATGTTATCGAAAGATGAAACTTCAGTGGTAAAACATGCAATTAGAGGAATGTTACCTAAAACTAAATTAGGAGCAGCAATCTTAAAAAACTGTTATATCTATGCTGGTACTGAGCACGAACAAGAAGCTCAAAAACCAACAAATCTTAACTTAAACGACTTAAAATAATCATGGAGACAATTCACAAAATTGGTAGAAGAAAGGCATCTGTTGCAAGAATCTACATGTCAGAAGGAAAAGGAAATATTACTGTAAACGGTAAGGACTTTAAAGAATACTTTCCTGTTGATACTATGCAGTTTAAGTTAGAGCAACCATTTAATATTACTGATTTAGCAGGTAAATTTGATGTAAAAGTAAATGTTAATGGTGGTGGTACTACTGGTCAAGCTGAAGCAATTCGTTTAGCAATATCAAGAGCATTATGCGAATTAGATGTTGAACACAGAATTACTTTAAAGCCAGAAGGAATGCTTACAAGAGATGCAAGAGTTGTAGAGCGTAAAAAACCTGGGCAGAAAAAAGCAAGGAAGAAATTCCAGTGGGTTAAAAGATAGAACAACACAATTTATTAATAAATGTTTAGCATCTAAATTGCTGGGACAAGTGAATAACTTCTACCTAGCAGTTGCTTAACGAAAAAAGAAAGTAAACATGTCAAGAACAAATTTCAACGAATTATTACAAGCAGGTGTACACTTTGGACACCTTAAGAAAAAGTACAACCCAGCAATGGCTCCTTATGTATTTATGGAGAAAAATGGGATTCATATCATTGATTTGAATAAAACTGTAGCAATGGTAGAAGATGCTGCTGCTGCAATGAAACAAATTGCAAAATCTGGAAAAAAGATTTTATTTGTTGCTACAAAAAAACAAGCTAAAGGTATTGTTACCGAAACAGCTAAGGCTTTAAATATGCCTTTTATTACTGAAAGATGGCCTGGTGGATTATTAACCAACTTTGCTACTATCCGTAAGTCAATCAAAAAAATGCAAACTATTGATAAAATGAAAGAGAATGGTACATTCGCTTCATTATCAAAAAGAGAAAGATTGCAAATTGATAGACAAAGAGCTAAATTAGATTTAAATTTAGGTTCTATTGTAAAAATGACAAGAATGCCTGAGGCTATTTTTATTGTTGATACTAATAAAGAACACATTGCATTGGCTGAAGCTAATAAATTAGCTATTCGTTCATTCGCAATGAATGATACAAATACCAATCCTACACAAGTTAGTTTCCCTATTCCTGCCAATGATGATGCTTCAAAATCAATTGAGTGTATTTTAGCTATTGTTGGTAAAGCAATTGCAGAAGGATTAGAAGAAAGAGGTGCGGAGCAAGACAAGAAAGCGGAAGAGAAAAAAGAAAAAGCTAAGCAAATAGCTGAAAAGACAGTTGAAAAAACAGTTGAAAAAACAGCTGAAAAGACTGCTGAAAAGACTGCTGAAAAGCAAGAAAAGAAATAATATTAATTTTTTTAGAAAAGTAAATAATGGGAGCAATTAAAGCGGCTGATGTAGCCAAATTAAGAAAGCAATCAGGTGCAGGAATGATGGATTGTAAAAACGCATTAGTAGAAGCTAATGGTGATTTTGATGCTGCAATTGATGTATTGAGAAAGAAAGGACAAAAAGTTGCTGCAAAGCGTGCTGATAGAGAAGCAAGTGAAGGAATTGCAATTACTAAGATGAATGCTGATAATACAGCAGGAGTTGCTATCGTTTTAGCTTGTGAAACTGATTTTGTTGCAATTAATGATTCATTTAAAACTTTAGCAAGTGATTTTGCTAATATAGCATTGAACCATACTGATAAAGAAGCTTTTTTAGCTGCTGATTTTGGTGGAATGACAGTTGCTGAAAAGCTTACTGAGCAAACTGGTGTAATTGGTGAAAAAATTGAAATTTCAGGATTTGAAAGAGTAGAAGCTGCATTTGTTGGTACTTATACGCATGGTGCTAAAATTGCAGTATTAGTTGGGTTAAACAATTCAGTTGATAATGCTGATGTGTTGTCTAAGGATTTAGCAATGCAAGTAGCATCAATGGGAGCATCTACTTTGTCTTACAAAGATTTTGAAGCTGAATTTGTTGCTAACGAAACTGAAGCAAGAATTGCTGCTATCGAAAAAGATAATATTGAATTAGGAAGATTAGGAAAAACATTGAAAAATGTTCCTAAGTATATTTCTATGTCACAATTAAGTGATGCTGTAATGGCAGATGCTAAAGCTGCTATTGAAGCAGAATTAAAAGCTGAAGGTAAGCCAGAAAAAATCTGGGATAGAATTGTACCAGGAAAAATTGAGCGTTTTGTTTCTGATAATACAACTTTGGATCAAGAACAATGTTTGTTAGACCAAAACTTTATTAAGGACGAAACTAAAAATGTTGCAGCTTATATCGCTACTTATGGTGATGTTGCAGTTAGTACTTTTAAAAGAGTAGCTTTAGGTTAATCTTTTCTTATAATATAGATATAAGAGCCATCCTTTTAGGGTGGCTTTTTTTATTTGTAAAATTCCAATCCTCTCTTTTTGTGCTTTGATGGAATTCCTTATCTTTGGAAAAATTTCTATACAATTATGCAATACAAAAGAATTCTTTTAAAATTAAGCGGTGAAGCTTTAATGGGAGATGGTGAATATGGTATCGATTCTAAGGTTTTAAGTGCCTATGCAAATGAAATTCAGGCTATTGTTGAGCAAGGAATAGAGCTTGCGATTGTAATTGGTGGTGGAAATATCTACAGAGGAATACAATCAGAAGGTGCTGGTTTTGATAGAGTACAAGGAGATCATATGGGAATGCTTGCCACTATAATTAACGGAATGGCATTGCAATCTGCTTTGGAATCAATAGATATTGAAACAAGACTGCTTACGGCTATAAGAATGGAGCAAGTTGCTGAACCTTATATTAGAAGAAAGGCTATGCGTCATTTGCAAAAAGGAAGAGTAGTTATTTTTGGTGGAGGTACAGGAAATCCTTATTTCACTACCGATACTGCTGCAACTTTGCGTGCGATTGAAATTGAAGCTGATGTTATCTTAAAAGGAACAAGAGTAGATGGAATTTATACTGCCGACCCTGAAAAAGACCCAAATGCTACAAAGTACGATACCATTACTTTTGATGAAGTTTTTCAAAAGAAATTAAGTATTATGGACTTAACAGCCTTTACACTTTGCCAAGAAAATAACTTGCCAATAAAGGTGTTCAATATGAATATTGAAGGAAATTTGGCTAAGATTTGTAAAGGGGAAAATGTAGGAACACTCGTTAATTTTTAAATAAAGGTTGAACAATAAATAAATTATTATGACTGAAGAAGTAAATTTTCATTTAGATGTTGCTAAAGAGCAAATGCAAGAAGCAATCTCGCATTTGGAAAATGTTTTGGGAAAAATTAGAGCTGGAAAAGCAAATCCTCAAATGCTAAGAACGGTAAAGGTTGATTATTATGGAGTTTTAACTCCTTTGGCTCAAGCGGCTAATGTTTCTACTCCTGATGCTCAAACGATAGCAGTTCAGCCTTTTGATAAAAGTCTAATAGCTGAAATTGAACAAGCAATTGTAGATGCTAATTTAGGATTTAACCCTTCAAATAATGGGGAGAAAGTAATTATTAATGTACCACCATTAACGGAAGACAGAAGAAGAGATTTGGTAAAACAAGCTAAGGTTGAAATTGAAAATGCTAAAGTTAGCGTAAGAAACATTAGACAAAAAACTAATGATGAGATGAAAAAACTTGGTAAGGAAGGTCTTTCTGAAGATATGGTTAGAGATGCGGAAGCGTCTGTACAAGAGTTAACGAATACTTATTCAGCTAAAATTGATGTGGTTTACACTGCAAAGGAAACTGATATAATGACGGTTTAATCCTGAATAAAATAAAATATTAAAGGGGCGATTCGCCCCTTTTTTTATTCTTATAATGCCGCTATATCCTTCAAAATTGAAGTATTTTAGCAAAAATTTTTTTTAGTATGTGGAAATATCTTTCCAATGTAATTTTACGAAATAGAATTCTAATAATTCTAATGCTTGTTGGGCTTACTGCTTTTATGATTAATAAGGGTAAGGAGGCCAAATTATCCTATTCTATGGCAAAATTATTGCCAGAAAATCATCCTGTAAGTGTTGATTATAATAGTTTTCTAGATAAATATGGTGCTCAAAATATTTTTGTAATAGCTGTTGAGGATAGTCAGCTTACTAATTATGATCACTTAAGGGCTTGGGACAAACTTTCTGATTCAATACAGCATATTAGTGGCGTTAAGCAAATTATTTCTTTTACTAATCTTCCAATTTTATCAAAAGATACAGATAAAAAAGAATTTGTTGCCAAAAAATGGTTTACTGATGAGATTAAAAATCAGGCAGAATTAGATGAAGCACTGGCAGTGTTTACCGCTCAACCTTTCTACAATAACTTGCTGAATACAAATGATAATAAGGTAACTACTTTACTTATTTCATTAGAGAATGAGATAATAAGATCTGTGAATAGGGAAGCTCTTATTTTCTCGATAAGAGATTTGGTTGATGCGTACTCAAATGAGTTTAACGCCATTACTCATTATTCAGGTCTTCCTTATATCCGAACAGTAGATTCAATAAAAGTTAAAGAAGAAATTTCCCTCTTCATTCTGCTCACATTACTTGTAACTTCCCTTATTCTATTTTTATTTTTCAGATCATTTAAGGCAGTTATTTCATCCATGATAGTTGTAATTGTAGGAGTTCTTTTTTCTTTTGGAACAATAGCATTGTTTGGCTATGAAATTTCAATACTTATGGCGCTTGTTCCACCAGTGCTTATTGTAATAGGTATTCCTAATTGTATTTTCCTTATTAATAAATTCCATAATGAATTTAAGCGTTCTAAAAGTAAGGAGAATGCTTTGAAAAAGATGGTGCAAAAAATTGGGAATATTACTTTACTAACTAACCTGACAACTGCTTCAGGTTTTGCTGCATTCATCCTTACAGATAGTAAAACATTGCAGGAATTTGGTGTAATTGCATCTTTAAATATTATATTTATTTTCCTGTTATCCTTACTTATTATTCCAATATTTTTCAGTTTTGCTACTGCACCAAAAAAGAGGCATACAAAGCATTTAGATAAAATTTGGGTAAAGAAATTGGTTGAATATTTAAGTCATCTTGTACAATACAGAAGAAAGGCAATCTACTTTGTAACAGCTGTACTGCTTGTAGTAGGTTTTTTCGGAATTATTAAAGTAAAAAATACAGGAAACCTTACTGATGATTTGCCTAAAGATCAGGACTTGTATCAAGATTTAAAGTTTCTGGAACACAATTTTGGAGGTGTAATGCCTTTGGAAGTTTTAGTAAATACAAAAAAGAAAAACGGGTTATTAAAATCTTATAATCTCAGGAAAATTGAGCAGCTCAGTAATCTTTTAGTTACTTATGATGAGTTTTCAAAACCCTCCTCTTATATTGATGCTGTAAAGTATAGTAAGCAAGCATTCTATAATGGCGATTCAGCTTATTATTCTTTGCCAAATTCACAGGAGCAAAGAATGATTCTTCCTTATTTAAAAAATTCTTCAGGCAAACTAGGGTTTGGTAATTTACTTATGGATTCCTTAAAGCAAGAAGCAAGGATTAGCCTTAGAATGTCGGATATTTCTACTTCAAAAATGGATAGTATTTTTGAACATTTATTGCCTCAAATTAATGAAATTTTTGATAATGAAAAATATGATGTTACTGTTACTGGAAGTAGTATTGTATTCTTAAATGGTACCAAATTTTTATTGCGTAATTTAATGTTAAGTTTGTTATTGGTAATTGTGCTGATTTCTATATTTATGGCTTGGATGTTTAATTCCTTTAGAATGGTTGTAGTGTCTATTATCCCAAATTTAATTCCATTATTGCTTACAGGTGCAATTATGGGCTATTTTGGGATTGCCTTAAAGCCTTCTACAATACTAGTATTTAGTATTGCTTTTGGTATCTCGGTGGATGATACAATTCACTTTTTAGCAAAATATAGGCAGGAGTTATTGCTTAATAATTGGAATATCAGAAAGTCTGTTTTTTCGGCACTGAATGAAACAGGAGTAAGCATGTTCTACACCTCAGTTGTATTGTTCTTTGGTTTCTTTATATTTGTTGCATCTGATTTTGGGGGGACAATTGCTTTAGGTTTATTGGTTTCAATTACATTAATGATTGCTATGTTGGCTAATCTTTTATTACTTCCTGCTCTTTTACTCTCGTTAGAAAAAGTAATTAATTATGAAGCATTTCAAGAGCCATTATTAGAAACCTTTGATGAAGAGGAGGATGTAGAATTAGATGATTTGAAAGTAAAACGAAAAGAAAAATAATATGAAAGGAATAATTTTAGCAGGAGGTTCTGGTACAAGATTGCACCCACTTACATTGGCAATGAGTAAGCAAATGATGCCTATTTACGATAAACCAATGATTTATTATCCTTTATCCACTTTGATGTATTCTGGGATAAATGAGATTTTAATTATCTCAACACCACATGATTTACCATTGTTTAAAAAACTGTTAGGGGATGGTAGTCAGTTGGGTTGTAGATTCGAATATAAAGTGCAAGAAGTGCCAAATGGATTAGCTCAAGCATTTGTATTGGGTGAGGAGTTTATAGGAGATGATAATGTTTGTTTGGTATTAGGCGATAATATTTTTCAGATGAAAGTAAATAGCTTAACTTCTTGTAAAAATGTAAAAGGAGGAATTGTTTTTGGTTATCATGTAAATGATCCTGAAAGATATGGTGTAGTTGAGTTTGATAAGAACTTTAAAGCTCTTTCTTTAGAGGAGAAACCTGAAAACCCTAAATCAAACTATGCTGTTCCTGGCTTATATTATTATGATAATTCAGTAGTGGAAATTGCAAAAAACATAAAGCCTTCTGCAAGAGGTGAGTATGAAATTACAGATGTAAATAAGGAATATTTAAGGAGAGGGGAACTAGATGTTAGGGTTTTAGGAAGAGGAACTGCTTGGTTGGATACAGGTACTTTTCAATCCTTAATGCAAGCTAACCAATATGTACAAGTAATTGAGGATAGGCAAGGAAGAAAAATTGGCTGTATTGAAGAAGCTGCTTGGAGAATGGGATATATAAGTGAAGAGCAACTTTCAGCAGTTGCAGAGCCACTTAGGAAAAGTGGTTATGGAGAATACCTTATAAATTTGCTTAAAAAATAATGAAATCAATTCAGGAATTAAGTGCACTAGTTAGTGATGAATTAAGTAAAACGGAGTATCCTAATGAGCCAGCATTACTTTATCAGCCAATAGAATACATACTTAGTTTAGGAGGAAAGCGAATGCGCCCAATTTTAGTTTTGATGGCACATCAATTATTTGATAAAAATATTGAAAAAGCAATTTCGCCTGCATTAGCCATTGAAGTGTTTCATAACTTTACACTATTGCATGACGATATTATGGACAAGGCTCCTTTGAGAAGAGGGCAAAAAACAGTACACGAAAAATGGAATAATAATGTAGCAATCCTATCAGGAGATACTATGTTGGTGCAAGCCTACCAGCTTATGGCTGATGTGGATCAATCTGTAATAAAGCAAGTGCTGGCCGTGTTTAGTAAAGCAGCTATTGAGGTGTGTGAAGGGCAACAATGGGATATGGATTTTGAAACCCAGTCGGATGTAAGTATTGCCGATTATCTAAAGATGATTGAGTATAAAACGGCTGTATTGTTGGGTGCTGCTTTGCAGATTGGTGGAGTTACATCAGGAGTATCTGTTGTAGAACAAAATCATTTGTATGAATTTGGTAGAAACATGGGAATTGCCTTTCAGCTAAAGGATGATTTATTGGATGCTTTTGGAAATCCTGAAACTTTTGGGAAGCAAGTTGGCGGTGATATTATGGCGAATAAAAAAACTTATTTATACCTAAAAGCTTTATCCTTAGCAGATGAAAAGCAATCTGCTGAGTTGAAACACTATTTTGCTACTACCGATACTTCTGAAACGAAAGTGGAAGCAGTAAAAGCAATTTTTAATGCTTTAGCTATCCCAAAATTTACTACTGATTTAATGAAGGAGTACCACAGTAAAGCAATGCATCATTTAGCGGAAATTGAATCGGATAATAAAAAACCACTATTGGACTTTTCAGCACTATTGTTGGATAGAGTTTCGTAATGGATTTAGCAACTGTTAATGCTAAAATTAAAGCCAACCATTTTCTTGCTCAGACTACTACACAATTAGAAAAGGACTTTTTGACTGTAGGGATAAATTTTGATATTGAAAAACCTGTAAAGGATTATAAGCAATTATTTTTCTTCACTACTAACCTAGTAAATGCACTAAATGAGCAAGACCCGAAACGCATAATAAACCTATTGTATCGTATTGATTTGTCGGAAGAAAAAGTACAAGCAGAAATGCAAATTTCAACACTTACTTTTTCAGAATTACTAGCAGAATTGATAGTGAAAAGGGAGCTTCAAAAGGTAATATTGAAGAATTATTACTCAAACCCTGAAAATCAGTAGTATTTAGCACTTTATATGAATAAAATTAGATAATTTTGCATACTAAATTTAGCAATAAATAATGGATAAGTTTTCCTTTTTAGGAGCCCTGCACACAGGAATGATTGAGGAGATGTATGATAAATATCTGCAAGACCCTCAGAGTATAGAAGAAGAATGGAGTAGCTTTTTTCAAGGTTTTGACTTTGCGAAAGAAGTGTATTCTGAAGAAGATATTCCGCAAATTTTTCAAAAGGAATTTAAGGTAATTAACCTGATTGATGCTTACCGAAAAAGCGGACACCTTTTTACCAAAACTAATCCGGTACGAGAAAGAAGAAAGTACACACCTACACTTGATTATAAGAATTTTGGTTTAGAAGATGCAGATTTAGAGGTGGAGTTTCAAGCAGGAGAACAAGTAGGAATTGGCCCTTCAACCTTAAAGGTAATTATTGCACATTTGGAGAAAGTATATTGCCAATCCATAGGTGTAGAATATATGTATATCCGTGATCCTAAGGAGATAGATTGGATTAAAAATAGATTACATAAAAATTCAAATACACCAAAATTTGAAGCAAAACAAAAAAAACATATTCTTCATAAGTTAAATCAAGCAGTTGCTTTTGAAAACTTCTTACACAAGAAATTTGTTGGGCAAAAGCGATTTTCACTTGAAGGGGCTGAATCTTTGATTCCAGCATTAGATGCTTTAGTTGAACATAGTTCGGAATTAGGAGTAGAGGAGTTTGTTGTGGGAATGGCGCATAGAGGGAGATTGAATGTGTTGGCCAATATTTTCAATAAGACTTACAAAGAAATTTTCTCAGAGTTTGAGGGGAAATTATATGAAGATGATAATATTTCGGGAGATGTAAAGTACCATTTAGGATTTACTTCTATTCAGAAATGTAGTAATGGGAATAACATCAAATTAAACTTAACGCCTAACCCATCTCATCTGGAGGCGGTTGATCCTGTTGTTGAGGGAATTACTAGAGCAAAATTGGATAGTAAGTATGGTGGAGATGTAAAGAAAATTTTACCAATTTTATTACATGGTGATGCTGCATTGGCAGGACAAGGAGTGGTATATGAAGTTATCCAGATGGCACAATTAGATGGGTATCAAACTGGAGGAACGATACATATTGCAGTAAATAATCAAGTTGGGTTTACTACTAATTATTTGGATGCTAGGTCAAGCACCTATTGTACGGATGTTGCAAAAGTAACTTTATCGCCAGTACTGCATGTAAATGGGGATGATGTGGAAGCAGTTGTACATGCTTTGCAATTGGCAGTGGAGTACAGGCAGAAATATCAGAAAGATGTTTTTATTGACTTATTGTGTTACCGAAAATACGGACATAATGAAGGAGATGAGCCAAGGTTTACTCAGCCAAAATTATATGAAGCAATTTCAAAACATAAAAATCCTAGAGAGATTTATAAGGAGAAATTGATGAATGAAGGAGTTGTAGAGGCTGGAATTGCAAAAGATTTAGAAAAAGATTTTCAGGATTTATTGCAAGATAGGTTTGATGAGGCAAAGGAGATAAAGAAAGCAAAAATCACTCGCTTCTTAAAAGAGGAGTGGAGTGAAGTAAAAAGAAATTTCATCCCTGATTTTAAAGGGTCAAATGCTACAAATATAGGTCAAGAAAAATTAAACAAATTAGCTAAGCATTTGTATGATGTTCCTCAGGCTGATAAGTTGTTTAAGAAAACAAGAAAGTTATTAGCCGATAGAAAGAAGATGGTAGAAGTGTCTGATTCTTTGGATTGGGCAATGGGTGAGTTATTGGCTTATGGTTCTTTACTAGATGAGGGGCATGATATCAGATTGAGCGGACAAGATGTGGAAAGAGGGACATTTTCACACAGGCATGCCATACTTAAGGTAGAACAATCGGAAGAGGAGGTTTGTCCGTTAAATAGCATAAGTACAACCGCTAATTTTGAGGCTTATAATTCTTTACTTTCAGAATATGGGGTGCTTGGTTTTGATTATGGTTATTCGATAACTAGGCCAAATACTTTAACCATTTGGGAAGCACAATTTGGCGATTTTTCTAATGGAGCTCAAATTATGTTGGATCAGTTTATTTCTTGTGCAGAGGATAAATGGAAAGTGATGAGTGGTTTGGTAATGCTATTGCCTCACGGATATGAAGGGCAAGGTGCGGAACATTCTTCTGCAAGGTTGGAGCGTTATTTGCAAATGTGTGCTAAGTACAATATGCAAATTGTAAACTGTACTACTCCAGCAAATTTCTATCATGTGATGAGAAGACAACTGAAGAGAGAATATAGAAAGCCATTGGTGGTATTTACCCCTAAAAGTTTATTGAGGCATCCTAAATGTGTTTCTACTATTGCGGATTTAGCTGATGGGAAATTTGAAGGAATTATTGACGATACAATTTCTCCTAAATCAGTAGATAGATTGGTGTTGTGTAGTGGTAAAATCTACTATGAATTATTGGATAGAAGAGAAAAAGAAGAGAACGAAAATGTAGCTTTAGTTAGGGTAGAACAGTTGTTCCCTTTAGATAAAGAGTACATTAAAGATTTAGTTGCAAAATACAATGCAAAAGAAGTAGTTTGGGTACAAGAAGAACCCCAAAATATGGGGGCTTGGACTTTCATCTTAACTGAGTTGAGAGCCTTTGGAATTGATGTTATTGCAAGAGAAGCTTCAGCAGCAACAGCAACAGGTTCTAGTAATACTTCAGCAGCAGAACAAAACGAATTAATTAATAAAGTTTTTAAAAAATAAGACATGTTATTAGAAATGAGAGTCCCAAGTCCGGGAGAATCAATATCAGAAGTTGAAATTGCAGAATGGCTAGTTGAAGATGGTGATTATGTAGAAAAAGACCAATCTATTGCAGAGATAGATTCTGATAAAGCAACTTTAGAATTACCAGCTGAAGAAAGCGGTACCATCAAAATTGTTGTGGGGGATGGCGAAACAGTTGCAGTAGGGGATGTCGTATGTATTATTGACACTTCAGCAAAAGGAGAAGCTAAAGTAAAAGTTGCAAAGGAAGAAACAACTGATAGTCCAAAAGCAGCTACAAAATCTGCAGCAGATTTAGGAGGTGCAAAAGCAACTCCATTAGCATCTGCAATGATTAGTGATATGGATATTTCAGCAAAGGAATTGAAAGGAACTGGTGAAGCAGGAAAAATTACTAAGAGTGATGTACTAGGAGCGATACAAGGCAGTAGCACTGAAGGACCAAGAGGAACTTCTCGTAAAAAAATGTCATCTCTCAGAAGAAAAATTGCGAGCAGATTAGTTACGGTTAAAAACGAAACAGCTATGCTTACTACTTTCAATGAAGTAGATATGACAGCAATTTTTGACATCAGAAAAGAATATAAAGAACAGTTTAAGGAAAAATATGGTGTTGGTTTAGGCTTCATGTCTTTCTTTACTAAAGCGGTTACTACTGCTTTGCAAGAGTTTAAGGATGTGAACGCAATGATTGATGGAAATGAAGTAATACACCATAATTATACGGATATTGGTATTGCAGTAAGTGCACCAAAAGGATTGATGGTTCCTGTAGTTAGGAATGCTGAATTAATGAATTTCCAAGAGGTAGAAAGTGATATTAAGCGTTTGGCAATAAAGGCTAGAGATGGAAAAATTACGATTAACGAAATGTTAGGGGGTACTTTTACTATTACTAATGGAGGTGTATTTGGTTCTATGCTTTCTACTCCTATTATTAATCCTCCACAATCGGCAATTTTAGGAATGCACAATATTGTGGAACGCCCAATGGCAGTAAATGGGGAGGTGAAGATTAGACCAATTATGTATGTAGCTCTTTCTTATGATCATAGAATTATTGATGGAAAAGAATCGGTTGGTTTCTTGGTAAGGGTAAAAGAATGTTTGGAAGACCCAACTACTCATTTGATGGGTGGTGATGTGAAGAAACACTTGGGACTTTAGAGAGATTATAATAAATAAAAAACCTACTGAAAAGTAGGTTTTTTTATTTTTTATATTTCCCAAGTATCACCACTTTGCAATAATTCATCTACACTTTTGAATTTTGCATTTTCTTTTTCGTATTCCAACTGGCTCAATAATCCTTCATCAAAAGTTGGACGATCTACTGCACGGATAATTCCTAATGCTGCTGGGAACTCTGGTGGTCGCATACGCGCCAACATGGCGTGTAAAGTAGGGTCATTCTCTTTTGCATTATGGACTAAAATATCATCTTCTGTTACTCCATTTTCTCCAAGAGTAACTACTTCTAACTTAAAGCCGTTCAGTACAATTCCTTTATCCATTTCAGCACCAAATAACATTGGGTTTCCATCTTCCAAAATGATTTGAGCATCTTTTTTTACATCTTTTCCTGTTATCGGAGCAAATGTCTTGTCGTTAAAAATAACACAGTTTTGTAAAATCTCAATCAAGGAAGTTCCTCTATGTTCTTCTGCTTCAGTGAATATATTTTGCATTAATTTTGGGTTGGTATCCACCACTCTTGCATAGAACGAGCCTTGTGCACCAATTGCTAAATCAGAAGGAGAAAACGGTTCATCAGTTGTCCCGTGAGGGTTCGATTTTGTCTTTATCCCTTTTTTGGAAGTAGGCGAAAACTGTCCTTTCGTTAGTCCGTAAATTTCATTGTTAAACAGCAAAATATTAATGTCAATATTTCTTCTTAAAGCATGTATAAAATGATTTCCACCAATGGCCAATGCATCACCATCACCCGTAATTTGCCAAACACTAAGGTTAGGGTTGGCTAGTTTCATCCCTGTTGCAAAGGCAGGTGCTCTACCGTGTATCGTATGAAAACCATAGGTATTCATGTAGTACGGAAAACGAGAAGAGCAACCAATTCCTGAAATGAAAACAAAGTCTTCCTTTTTTCTTTCCAAACCAGGCAATGCTTTTTGCATGGCTCTTAGTATTGCATAATCCCCACAGCCAGGACACCATTTTACCTCTTGGTCACTTGTAAAATCTTTATTTGTTAAATGCTCCATATTATTTTGCTAATAAGGTTTTAAAATGGGATTCTAGTTCGCTTGTCGTGAATGGAAATCCTTGTATTTTATTGTACTGATTAAAAATAGTACCTTGGAAATTCATTCTTAGGTAATTGGCAAACTGCCCAGAGTTCAATTCGCACACCACAATTTTTTTGTACTTACTTAATAGGGTTTCAACATTGTTTGGTAGTGGGTTTATGTAGTTGAATTGGCACAAAGCAATGTTTTCACCTTCATTCAATAAATTATCTACTGCACTGTAAAGTGAACCGTGCGTTCCTCCCCAACCAATTACTAATAAATCGCCTTCTGCTTTCCCAAATACTTCTTGCTCAGGAATAAGGTTCGCTATTCGTTTTATTTTTTCAGCCCTGAGGTAGCACATTCTCTCATGGTTTTCTGGTTCATAGGATATATTTCCAGTAATATCTTCTTTTTCCAAACCTCCAATCCTGTGTTCTAATCCTTTAGTCCCAGGCAATGCTAGTTTTCTGGCTAATGTTTTTTCGTCCCTTGCGTAAGGCTGATACTCTTCTCCTTCCACAGCAATACTAGGCATAATTTCAGGCATTTCCTTAGTTGATTTTATCTTCCAAGGTTCAGCTCCATTTCCTAAATATCCGTCAGAAAGTAAAACGACAGGTGTATTGTGTTCCAATGTTATTTTGGATGCCATATATGCCCAATCAAAGCAATTACCAGGAGTTGAACTTGCCAAAACTACTGAAGGACTTTCTCCATTTCTTCCGTAAAGTGCTTGCATTAAATCCGATTGCTCGGTTTTGGTTGGTAATCCTGTTGATGGGCCACCTCTTTGTACATTAACCACAACCAAAGGTAATTCTGTCATTATAGCTAATCCTAATCCTTCTCCTTTTAGGGCTAATCCAGGACCTGATGTTGTCGTGATTCCTAAACTACCGGCAAAACTTGCGCCAATAGCAGCACATACTCCTGCAATTTCATCTTCTGCTTGAAAAGTTTTGACACCTAAATTTTTGTGTTTTGCCAGCTCGTGTAAAATATCTGATGCTGGTGTAATAGGGTACGACCCTAAAAATAATTCTTTATTTGCTCTTTCGGCAGCAGCTAAAAATCCCCAAGCAATGGCCTGGTTTCCCATTACATTTCTGTAAGTACCAGCTTCCAGGTTGGCAGAAAGTACTGTGTAGGAGGATGGCAATGCCTCAATAGTATCAGCAAAATTATATCCTGCATGCATCACCTTAATGTTGGCAGCAACTACCTCAGGTTTTTTGGCAAATTTCTTTTGTAGGAATTTTTCAGTTTGCTCCATTGGTCGGTTAAACATCCAGTAAACAATTCCTAAAGCAAACATATTTTTTGATCGGCCAATACTTTTTCCGTCCAAGCCAGAATCCTTTAAGGCCTCTCTAGTTAATTTGGTAATTGGTGCCTGTATAATATTGTACCCTTCAAAAGAATTATCTTCTAAAGGAGAAGTTTCATAACCTGCTTTTTCTAAATCTCTTTTTGTGAAAGTATCAATATTTACAATGATAGTTCCTCCTTTTTTAATCCAGTTTTTGTTAGCTTTTAAGGCAGCAGGATTCATAGCGACTAATACATCAGCAATATCTCCTGGGGTATTAATGTCAATACGTCCAATGTGAATTTGGAATCCTGAAACCCCAGCAACTGTTCCTTGTGGTGCTCTAATTTCGGCAGGATAATCCGGGAAAGTAGCCAAATCATTCCCTAGCAGAGCAGAAGTATCTGTGAACTGAGTTCCAGTTAATTGCATTCCATCTCCTGAATCACCAGCAAATTTGATGACAACCTTTTCTAAATCAACAACCTTAGTACTTTTATCCATTATTCGTTTTTAGCCAAAAATTAACGATAGCAAAAGTACGAACCTTAGGTATAACTTGAGGGAATTTAAGTGATTATTTTCCCCTCATTTAGAATAAGTATAAATTAACAAGCTGTGTTATACCTATTGAAAAAAGCTATATTTTTGCAAGCAATTAATTAACTAAAAAGAAGAATATGGCAATTAAAATAACAGACGACTGTATCAATTGTGAGGCTTGCGAGCCAGAATGTCCTAATAATGCAATTTATGCTCCTGAAGAAATGTGGAAAATGTCAGATGGAACAAATGTTGCGAACGATACAGAAAATGAAGCAGGTTCAGATGATTTCTTTTATATAGCAACTGATAAGTGTACAGAGTGTATTGGTTTTCATGAAGAACCACAATGTGCTGCAGTATGTCCTGTTGACTGTTGCGTTCCTGATGAAGATAATGTTGAGACTGAAGCTGAGCTAATGACTAAAAAAGATGTGTTACACGCTTAATTAGTATAATAAAATAGAAAATTAAAAAGGGAAGCATTTGCTTCCCTTTTTTTATTCTGCAAAAAAGTACCTGAAGTCAATTGTTACAAAATTCCCAAATATATCTATTGAAAATTCAGTATCATTATTAAAAACTTCATCAGGTTTGTTATCGTATTCTGGATAAATTCTCCCTATTGCCTTCCAAGGCATGTGTAAGCTAGTCCCAAAATAATAGTGTCCTTTTTCTTCTGTTCTGTATTCCATCCCTACATTTGCTAATAAGGCTCTATATCCTCCGCTTTTTCTGTACGTATTTTGATAGTACTTCTTGTTTTCCTCTCCGTACGAAAAAACATCAGAGGCAAGTACATTATGAGAGATTCCAAAAGCAACATTTAGATACCAATATTCTGAGGCACGAACATAAGTGAGTAGTTGTATAGGTAACTCATACGAGCGCATATTAAAAGTTGTAAAATCATCTAAATTAATAGTGCTATTACTTGCAGTAAGTTTAAAGTTTCTTTGTGTGTAATTAAGTCCGGATTCTATCGAGAAAGTTTTATTTATCTTTTGCCTTATTACCATTCCAAATGAGTTGCTATATTTGGGGTTTAGTTTAAAATCATAAGCACCTGAACTTTCATTTATATCAGAAGAATTAAAATAAGATGCAGGTATTATTGGCTTGTATTGTAGCCCAAAAGTAGTTTTACTATCTTGAGATTTTGCAATAAAAGCAAAACAAATAAATAAAAGGAAAAGAATCCTATTGTTCATTTGCTCTAACTACAATATTAGGGTCCACCTTTTGGTTTAGTAAACTTTCAATTCCACCTTTTAGTGTGTTAGTTGCAGAAGGGCAGCCGCTACATGCTCCTTTCAGATTAACTGTAACTACATCACCTATATAGGAATGAAAAGTAATTGCACCACCATCTGACTCAACAGCTGGTTTTATGTACTCATTCAATAAATCAATTATTGCCTCCTCTTTTTCAGTAAAACTAATTGGTTCTTCAGTAGCAACTTCTTTTACTTCTTCTTTAATTATGTCTTCTTCCGAAATATGTTCTGTGTAGTTTTTCAAGCCTTCTTCATTTAAGAAATCAGCAATGAAAATACGCAACTGCATTGCAATCATATCCCATTCTACATTGTCAGTTTTTGCTATGGAAATAAAGTTAGAACTTAAGTATAAGCTCTTCACAAAAGGAAAGTTAAACAAAGCCTTTGCCACAGAAATATCTTGTGCTTGTTCAGCCTTAGTTATCTCAATACTTTTATCTACCAACATACGGTTGGCTACAAATTTCATTACTCCAGGATTTGGAGTGCTCTCGGCATAGATACTATAATTCATAATGTTTACTTTTGCGCAAAAATACAAACAAAAATAGTATGGCATTAATAAAAAGTGTAAAAGGTAAAAATCCCGTTTTTGGCGAAAATATATTTCTGGCAGAAAATGCAACTGTGGTAGGTGATGTTGCTATGGGTGATGAGTGTAGTGTATGGTTTTCGGCAGTGGTTAGGGGAGATGTAAACTCTATAAAGATGGGGAATAAGGTGAATATACAAGATGGTGCTGTTATTCATTGTACCTATAAAAAAGCGGCTACTATTTTAGGAAATAATGTATCAGTTGGGCATAATGCTTTGGTGCACGGTTGTACCATAAATGACAATGTACTTATTGGTATGGGAGCAATTGTAATGGATGGGGTAGTGGTGGAAAGTAATTCAATTATTGCGGCAGGGGCAGTAGTGTTAGAGGGTACTCATATTGAATCTGGGACAATTTATGCAGGTGTTCCAGCCAAAAAAGTAAAGGAATTAAATGCAGAACAAACTGGCCGTTTGATTGCAGGTATATCCGATAATTATGTAATGTACTCCTCTTGGTTTAAGGACTAGATAAAAAGATTTACTTCTTCTAATTTTAAATCTTCTTGAAAGAAAAATTGAGCGCTTTTCTCAAATGATTTTGTGTAGTTGGAAACATAAAAATGATGCTCAGTTGCTTTGCTGCTATTTAGTAGATTATCTTTTTCGAGCTGTTTGGCAATGTGTTCTGCAACTATATTTGCTGAATCAATCACATTCACTTTTCCTTTGTAATAATCTTTTATCTCCTGATGGATTAAAGGGTAGTGCGTACATGCCAATATCAAATGGTCAATATTAGCTACTTTTTCGTTTGATAAATAATTCGCAATAACTGTATGGCTAATGTCTTCATTAATGAAGCCCTCCTCAATCATAGGTGCTAAAAGTGGAGTAGCTAAAGAGGATACTTTAGCAGAGCTACAAAGAGCTTTTATTTCAGTTTCATAAATATTAGATTGTATGGTTGCTTTTGTTCCAATCACCCCAATATTATATTCGGCACATTGCTTTACTACTTCCGCTACTACAGGATTTATTACATTAAATACAGGTGTGTTTTTTGCTATTTTTTTTACAGATTGAAAGGCCACTGAAGAGGCACTATTACAAGCAATAATGATAGTCTTGCATTTTTTATCTAATAAGAATTGGGTAATTTTTTTACTAAAATTCTGAATAGCTGTTTCGGACTTTTCTCCATAAGGAAGATGCTCAGTATCTCCAAAATAAATTATGTTTTCATTTGGTAATTTATTCTTTAAAGCATGGGCTATAGTAAGCCCACCAATACCAGAATCAAATATGCCAATAGGAGAATTTTTCATGCAATAAAGATATAAAAAAAGCACCTTATAAAGATGCTTTTTAAAATGATGAATTTAATTGATTAGATTAAAGTCCTAATTTCTTTTTTACTAAGCTAAGTACATTTTCACTGTCCTTAGCATAAAGGATTGATCCAACACTTTTATCAAAAATATAAGTGTAACCTCCTTCTGTAGCTACATCCTCAATTGCTTTTCTTGCTTTTGCTAAGATTGGCTCTAGTAACTCTTGTTCCTTAGTTTGTAATGATTGTTGTGCGTTTTGTTGAAATGTTTGAATTCTTTGTTCTAATCCAGTAATTTCAGCAATTTTATCTTGTTTTACTAAATCAGTGTAAGTTGCTTCATTTGCTTGGTATTCTTGTACACCTTGTTGGTACTCTGCCGTCATTGAGCTTAATTGTGCTTCTAAGCTTTTTGCAAAATTCTGTACTTCAGTTTCTGCTGTTTTACGCTCAGGCATTAATACTAATAATTCTTGAGAGTCAATGTATCCAAATTTGTTTTGAGCAATTGAAGTTAAAGTTAGTAAACTTAATAGCGCTAGGAATGTAATTTTTTTCATTTTGATGTTTGTTGTTATTGTTGTTAGTTATTGTTTGTTTGTTTGTTGTCTTTTATTTAGTACCCTAATAAATCCAATACCTTGTCGCTTTTATCAAGGTTGTTGTTTTTATAAAGCATAATTAAATCGCTTGAGCTGTCAAAAATGATTGCGTATTTATTATTTGCAGCTAATTGCTGTATAGCGTCATGAATTTTATCTTGTATAGGCTTTACTAATTCTTGTCTTTTTGTGTGAAGATTTCCTGTAGGTCCAAAGTATTTTTGCTGCAAGTTTTTAGCATCATTTTCTTTGGCAATTATTGCGTCTTCTCTTTTTGATTTCATTTCATCAGTAAGTAATACTTGCTCTTGCTGATAGGCACGATACATTAGTTCTACATCTGCATATTTATTCTCAATTTCTTTTTGCCAATCAGCTGATAAAGCATCTAGCTTGTCCTGAGCTTGTTTAAATTCAGGAATTTTATTTAGGATATAATCCGTATCAACATAAGCAAATTTTTGTGCTTGTGTAGTAGTTGCTAAAAAACTAACGGCTAATATTAAAAGTATCTTTTTCATTGTTCTAAATTTTAGGTTACAAATCTAATTAAAATTGCTGACCAATTGAGAAATGGAATTGTCCGCCATTTGCATTTGGATTTCCAGGGATATCATCAAGCCCCCAACCATAGTCAAGTCCCATCATTCCTATCATAGGCAACATTATTCTAACACCAAATCCTGCTGATCGTTTTACTCCAAAAGGGTTGAAATTATCAAAACTATCCCAAGCATTTCCAGCTTCTAAGAAAGCTAAAGCATACATGGTGGAGCTAGGATTTAAGCTTAATGCGTACCTAAGTTCAGTAGTATATTTATTGTAAATTGTTGCTCCAGTTTGTGATGAAATTGTGTTGTTTCCGTATCCTCTTAATGAGATTAATTCTCTTCCATCAAATTGATAACCCATACCACTCATTCCATCTCCTCCTACATAAAATCTTTCGAATGGTGCAACTCCTAATCCTTTGTCATAAGCTCCTAAAAGCCCCATTTCGATTCGGGTGTTTAATACTAACTTATCTGTAAATGAAGTAAACCATGAGGATTTAAATTTCCATTTATAGTATTCAATCCAAGAGTATTTTTCTTGATCAGTTATTGATGAATAATCATCTACTCCATCAAATAATGAATAAGGAGGTGTTACTTTTAAACTCAATAAGAAATTAGATCCTCTTCTTGGGAAAATTAATTGATCAACTGAGTTTCTTCCTAATTTTATATTGAAATTAACATTGTTAGAAAATCCATTTTTGAATGAGAAAAATGATTGAGAATTAATTAATTTATATTGCTGAAGGTTAATTCCATTGTATAAAGTAAAGTAATCATCAGGAGCTTGTAATCTCTTTCCAAGCCCAACCGTTAGCCCTGTAATCTCAATTGCTTCTCTTTTGTCATCTTGCTGCCCGTTTGAAGAAATTGATTTGTAAAACGAAACAGATAATGAATTTGGTTTTTTTCTACCTAGCCAAGGTTCAGTAAATGAGATGTTATAGTTTTGATAATAAACTCCGTTAGAAGAAGCAGTGATTGAAAGCCTTTGCCCATCTCCAGAAGGAAGTGGAGTCCATTTATCTTTCTTAAAAATATTTCTTGAAGAAAAGTTACTAAAAGTAAATCCTAATGAACCAACTATTCTTCCTGCACCCCAACCCCCTTGCAGTTGTATTTGGTCAGATGATTTTTCTTCTACTACATAAGTAATGTCTACTTCATTTCTTGCGGGATCAGGATCTACTTTTACATCAAATTTTTCAGGATTAAAATAGCCCAATTGAGCGAGCTCTCTTTGTGAACGCATAATGTCAGAACGCTTAAACAAATCACCTGGGCGAGTTCTTAATTCACGCATAATAACATGGTCATTTGTTTTAGTATTTCCTTTTAGCATTACTTTATTTACTCGAGCTTGTTTCCCTTCATACACTCTAACTTCAAGGTCTATTTTTCGGTTATTTACAGCAACTTCAATAGGTGTTGCATTAAAAAACAAATAACCATCATCAAGGTACAATGAGCTTATGTCTGTGCCTTCAGGGCTACCAAATAAACGAGCATCTAAAATAGATTGATCAAATACATCCCCTTCTTTTATTCCTAATTGTCTTGTTAAGTCTTCTGAGGTATAAACTGTATTTCCAGCAAAAGTAATGTTCCCAAATTTATAAGGTTCACCTTCACTTATTGTCATCTCAATTGTCATTGTATTATCGCTATTCATGTAAGCGGTATCGTGCTTTATTTTTGCATCACGATAACCTACTTCATTGTATTTTGCAATAAGATTATTTTTATCTTCTTCATAGTTGTTGTCAATGAATTTTGAGGTCTTCCAAAATCGCCAAAAACTTTTAGATTTTGTTTCTTTCATGCTCTTTTTTAGCTTTTTATCACTCACGGCATACACAGTATCTTTTCTGTTAAGAAGTGTTTTTTGAGTGTTTAGAACCTTACCTCTACCTTTTACAAGTATGTTTTTAATCTTTACTTTTTTACCTTTATTGATGTTAAAAATAAGATTTTCAGAATTTGCAGTTGTAGTGTCAGCAGTAGTTAAATATCCTGCCGTTACATTGTAAAATCCTTTGTTTATGTAATACTTTTTTATGGTATTGAGGCTGTTGTTAATGAGGTTTTGTGTTAGCACCTTTCCTCTCATTAATTTTAAATCCTCCTTTAAAGTAGTAATGTCTGATTTACTTACTTTTTTTCCTTTAAACTTAAACTTTGAAAGCCTAGGGTGTTCTTTTAAGTTGATAGTTAAGAAAACTGTGTTTTCCACTACTTTATCAATGGCGATATCTACATCAGAAAATAGCCCTTGTTTCCATAACTTTAGGATTGCTTGGCTAATATTGTCACTTGGAATTGTAATTTTTTCTCCAACGCTTAGCCCTGATATAGATACTAAAGTGCTATTGTTTAAGTTGTCAGCTCCATTAACCATAATCCCACCTATTTCATAGGTTGTTGGGTTGGAATAATCTATTTTTTCAATAGTTTGTGCGCTAAGGTTTATGCTTAGTATGCTTAAAAGTATAAGTGCAAGTTTTTTCAAAGTTCTATTTTTGTTATTGTTCTGTTGTTTTTCCAAATCTTCTTTCTCTATTTTGATAATTGAATATCGCTTTTTCTAAATCGGCTCTCCTAAAATCTGGCCAAAGGGTATCAGTAAAATAAAGTTCAGAATATGCAATTTGCCATAAAAGGAAATTACTTATTCTATGTTCTCCACTCGTTCTGATGAGTAATTCAGGGTCAGGAACGCTTTTTGTAGTAAGATATTGCTGAAAAGTAGTTTCATTTATCTCCTCTGCTTTTTTACCTTCCTTAATAATTTTTTGTACTGCATTTAGAATTTCCCACCTCCCGCTATAGCTTAGTGCAAGCACAAGTGTCATTCTAGTATTGTCTTTTGTTTTATCTATTGCTTCTAGTAATTCTTTCTTTGCTTTTGCTGGCAGGCTATCAGTATCGCCAATAGTACTTAATTTGATGTTGTTGTCCATCAAGGTTTTTGTTTCTTTATTTATAGCAGAAACGAGTAGAGTCATAAGTGCATTTACCTCACTTGCTGGTCGGTTCCAATTTTCAGTTGAAAAAGCATAAAGTGTAAGATATTCAATACCAATTTCAGCAGCAGCTTCTACAGTTTCTCGTACAGCTTTCACCCCATTTTTATGGCCAAAAATTCTAAGTTTCCCTTTCATTTTTGCCCACCTTCCATTGCCGTCCATAGTTATGGCAATATGTTTCGGTAAATTGGTTTTATCTATTTGCATCATTTAAGCTATGCGAGTTAGTAATCGCACCCTACTGTATTATTATTTAACTTAAATGATAAAGTAATTCCTGCAAATGAATACCAATCTTTTTTGTTTGGATCTCCTCTATCGCTCCCTGAGATATGTTCTAACGTACTCTCCCCTCTCCAGAATCCATCAGACATTTCAAAAGATTCATTGCCATATTCAGGAATTAATACGTTTTTACCAGGATAAGTTGTACTTACATCATCTAAATAATCAGTAAATGTTTTACGCACACCATATTCTAAAATAATATTAAAAGAAGGATTCACTGCAATTTTAACTCCTCCACCCATTGGGATTGCAAATTGTGCTAAAGGATATTTTTTTCTTTGAGAGAATGATTCAGTTCCTTGCCCTTCAGTCCCTAATTCCTGTAAGTTTACCCATAATCCCTCTTTGTTTTCTGCTTTTGGATTAAAATGAAAAAAGGATAAACCAGCATATACAAATGGCGTCCAAGTATAGAGCGGATTCCCTGGTTCATAGGGTAAAAAGTTAAATTCAATTTGCCCTGAAAGTTCGTAGATAGGAGATTTGAAATGCAACCCTCTGTCAATAGCTATACTATCAGTAGGATTGTTTTTGTCATCAGCTGAAATATTTAAAAAAAGTGCTTCTGCTTTGTAAGAAAATCGTCTGTCAATATTTTTGCGAATGATGAGTCCTGCCGCAACAGATGAGTTGTTAAAATGAGTTTTATTTAAATCTCCTAAGTAATAAGAGACACCTCCAATAAGTCCAACTTCAGTATTTGGTTTAAATTGCTGTGCTTTAGCTGTAAAGCCAAATGCAATCGTAACAATTAGTAGAAGTGTTTTAATCTTTTGAGTAGGTATAATATAGCTTTTCATAATCATGATTTATCAATAATTTGCAAATATACTTATTATGAGGAGTTAGGTTAGGATTATTAGCTTCTTTTATCCAAGCCCCACATTAGTTTGTTTCTGATAGTAGAGGTGAAAGAATTGTTCTGAGGCTGTACAAGTTTGATTTTAAAATTAGCTTTTTTAATTGTTAATTCAGTCTCTGAATCAAATGCTCTTGCTCTTGAATCTAACGAAATAAGGGCAAGTTTATCCCTATCTTCAACCTTAAGCGTTATGGTACTATCATCATCCAAAACGATAGGGCGAACATTTAAATTGTGTGGTGCATTTGGCGTAATAATGATGTTGTTTGTTCCCGGCATAATAATAGGCCCTCCGCAACTTAGTGAATACCCTGTTGAACCAGTTGGAGTAGAGACTACTAAACCGTCAGCCCAATAAGTGTTCAAAAATTCCCCATCAACATAGGCATCAATTCTAATCATTGATGAAGTATCTTTTTTAGAAACAGCCACTTCATTAAGGGCAAAGTTTCTTTCTTTAAATAAGTTTTTATCTGTTTCTAAGGAGAGTAAAGTCCTTTCGTTAATTGTATAATTCCCTTTTAATATATCAGTAATTGCATCATCAATTTGCCCTGCTGAGATACTAGATATAAAGCCAAGTCTTCCTGTATTAATTCCCATAATTGGAATATTGGAATCTCTTACAAAAGTTACTGCCTTTAGTAAAGTTCCATCTCCACCGATACTGAATAAAAAATCAGCCTTATTACGTAATGATTCATACGAATCATAGGTATCAACTTTGTTGTTGAACCTAACATTGTTTTGCAAGAAAGTGTTGAATTTTTCCTCAACAATAATTTTGATGTGTTCAGTTTCTAATTTTTTAATTAGGTGCTGAATATATTTACTGAAATGTTCAGGATACGGGCTTCCGAAAATTGCAATCGTCATAATTTCTATTTGTTTAAAACGGACTTGAAAAGTGTAAAAATACTCCTTTTTCTCCTAATTGGTTTATTGAATACTCAATTCTTAATAATTTATCATAGTAGGTTACATAATCTAGTGCAATTCCTTTTCCCCATAATAAGGAATTGCTAAGACTGTTTTGTTCCTTATTTTGTATGTCTCTTACATATCCTAAGTCAGAGAAAATTCCTAAGTAAAGAGAGTAATGCGATTTGTTGAACTGTTTCATTTTTACATACGGAATATTGAAAGTTGTTTTTTCAATCAGTGCATATTTTATAGCAGTTTTTGATAGCCAATAACTTTGTCCGTCCATTACATAGTATTCGTATCCTCTTACATAATTGCTATATCCTAAGGCTTTTTGTGTAAAATAGGGTTGTTTTCCTTCTGTGCTGTATTTTGCTTTAAAACTAGAGCCAATATAAAAACGATTGGCTAGCTCTGCATATTTTTCTACCTTAGTAATTAACTCAATATGGTTCACATCAGTGGAAAGTGGAATGTACTTTTTTATTGCAACATTAATTGAATAGCCATGTAACGGGTAGGTGCTATAATCTCTTTTTTCATGTTCCAAGGAATAAGTAACATTAAGGAGGTTGGCAGTTGTATCGCTCTTCCCTAAGTAGTTAGGGTTAAGGATTGCAATGGAATCAGCAATTGTCGAATTTAAATAAGTAAATCGTAATTTATGTTTTTGATGTATATTATTTCGATACACAATTTCAGTATTTATATCGTAATCAATACTACTATACTGCTCACTTTCAAAGTAGCGTAAATTATTATTTTCTGTAGCGTAATGTGTCTTTTTTCTCCTGAAAAATTGCAGGTTTGTGTTTATTCCTATTGTTTTATTTTTGTTGAAATACGGAACCTCATAAGCCAACAAATAATGTTCTTTAAATCCTTTTCTTATTTTTAATCTTAGGAGTTCATTTCTTCCTCTAAAATTTTCCCAATTGAAAAATACACCATAGTTTAAGCGAGAAAAATCAGAATAATTATTTGCAGAAAACTCTTCCCACCAAGTATTAAAGTTTCGTTCTGAAATCTCAAATACTGGGTATGGCCAGATGTACCATTTTTCAGTTACATCAATAGTAATATGTGTTGTATTATTTTTTTCAACTTTATTTATATCAACAAAATTAAAGAGTTTTAAATTGATTAAATTCTCTTTGCTCTCAGCAATTTTTTTGGTTAAATCAGTTGTACTATAGCTTTTGTTCTCTTCAAAAGAAAGCTCTCTAATAATAATGGCTGATTTAGTTTTCTCGTTTCCATTGATAGTAATAGAGTTAACAGTTGCCTGGGCTTGTGCTGAATAAGTGAAAACAAACAGCAATAAATGAAGTATATTTTTTTTCATCTTAAGGATTTAAGAATCGCATTAAGGATTCGTACCTTTCTGAAAAATCACTATCAGTATCTTCCTCTTTGTAGGATGCACTTACCTTGTATTCATGTCTTTCAAAATCTTTAATAATTGCAGTAATATCTTGTTTATTAAGTTTTATTGTTAGCTCTATATTTGTAGAATTAGGTTTTGAAATTACATATGAACTTAATATTTTTGTATCATTACTTTCAATAATACTAGCAATTTCAGTTAAAGAGTAATCATTATTATTCATTTCTAAAACAATAACTCCACCAGCTGATTGAATGGTTGCTGATTTTGCAATTGTATACATTAGTTTACGATTTGTAATAACACCTTGATAGTGGTTTTCATCATCTAAAACAGGTACAACTGATAAGTTGTTTTTTTCCAACACTTCAATAATATCAAATAAATGCTGAGTGTGTTTTACATGTGGAGAGGCTAAATTAGTTAAATGCTCCTCAATATATTCATCTGCTGAATCCCAGTTTCTTATCTCCTTATCAGAAACTACTCCTAGGAAATAGTTATTTTTAACTATAGCAAGATGATTTATTCTAAATTGCTCCATCATCTCTAAAGCTCTATTTCCATCCTCTTCAGGATGAATACTTTCAATGGTTGATGAAATAAGTTTGTTTGCCTGCATAGTGCAAACATACTATTTTTTACTTTTGTAGCCTATGACAAAACTCAGTGTAAATATAAATAAGATAGCAACTATCCGAAATGCTAGAGGGGGAGCTTCTCCTTGCGTAACTAAAGCGGCAATAAATTGCCAAAATTTTGGGGCAGATGGCATCACTATTCACCCAAGGCCAGATGAAAGACACATTACCCGAAAGGATGTGTATAACATTAAACCAATCATTACTACTGAATATAATATTGAGGGTTATCCTTCAGTTGATTTTATTAAAATGGTAATTGAAGTAAAACCTGAACAGGTTACTTTGGTGCCTGACGGGCCAGATGTTATTACTTCTTGTGCGGGTTGGGATACAATAAAATTTCAGGATTATTTGAAAGAGATTATTGCTGAATTTAAAGAGCATGGTATCCGAACTTCTATTTTTGTTGATCCTGTTGTGGAGATGATTGAAGGAGCAAAATTATGTGGTACGGATAGGATAGAATTGTACACGGAAGACTATGCTACAAATTATGTTGTGGATAAAGAAAAGGCAATTGCTCCTTATGTTTTATGTGCAAAAAAAGCAGCTGAACTTGGTTTGGGAATAAATGCAGGGCATGATTTAAGTTTAGAAAATTTAGCGTATTTTGCAAAAGAAATTCCTAATCTGGATGAAGTTTCTATTGGTCATGCACTTATAAGTGATGCGCTTTATTTGGGATTAGAAAACACGATACAAATGTATAAACGCCTTTTGTAAATGAAATTACATTCAAAAATATATGGAGATAAAGGGCAGGATTTAATTGTAATTCATGGCTTGTTTGGTATGAGTGATAATTGGAATACTTTAGGAAAGCAGTTTGCTAAATACTGTAAAGTACATTTAATTGATTTAAGAAATCATGGAAGGTCGCCCCACTCAACTGATTTTAATTATGAAGTAATGTGTGATGATTTGCTAGAATACATGGAAGATAATTCCATTGAAAACCCTGTTATTTTAGGACATTCTTTAGGAGGTAAAGTAGCCATGAAATTTGCCTTTACTCATCCTGATAAATTAGAAAAACTAATAGTGGCAGACATTGCTCCTAGAAAATACAATACTGACTTTCATAAGAACCTATTGGCGACACTTTATAAATTGCCTTTGGAGGATTTTAAGAAAAGGGAAGAGGTGGATAACATACTTGCTGCTACTTTTGAAGATAGAGGAATGCGCCTGTTTTTAATGAAGAATTTATACAGAAATGAAGCGAAAGAATTTGCTTGGCGATTTAATATTGAAACACTCTTAGATAAAATTGAAAATATACAAGAAGCTGATTTTATAGCAGGCGTTTGTTCTATTCCTACTCATTTTTTGAGGGGTGGAAATTCGGATTATATTAATAGTACTGACGAGTTGATTATTAATAAGCACTTTTCAGATTTTAGTATTGCTACAATTGAGGGGGCTGGTCATTGGTTACATGCCGAAAATCCTGAACGCTTTTATAATGAGGTGATGGGGTTTTGTTTGATGTAGTTACAATTCAATAACCAATCCTTCTTTCGCTAAATTAAATCCTTTTTCAAAAACTTCTTTTTGGGCAGTACTTCCTTCAATTAATAAAGAGTTAGTGTGGTTAAAATGTATAAAGTGCACTTTTTGTTTGTCAGCATCAGATAGTGTGGAAAATAGCGCCATACTTTCCTGTACAAATGGGTGAGGAATCTCACTCATATCTCTTTTTAATTCTCCATTTTTGTAAAAGGTAGCGTCCAAGAAAGCGTAATCTACTTTTTTAATAAGTGCTGTTATATTCGTTTCCCACTTTTCCCATTTGTCAATGTCTGGAATAAAAATTAAGTGTTTATTATTAATGCTAATTTTATAGCCCACTGTTTCCGAAAATTCATCTCTGTGAGGAACCAAAAATGGTTTTATTTTTATTCTTTCATTCAAACTAAAAGTAGAATCATTTTTTAGTGTTTGCAAACTGATATTTTCTAATGCGGCCAATTGGCTCCATGGTCCGTTATCTTCCAAGAAAGTTTTCATTTTTGGCATTGCAAAAACTGGCAAATTATTAGTCCCCATTACTTCTCTGCCAAAATGCATTAATCCTGTATAATGCCCCATGTGCGCATGAGTTAGTAAAATACCATCTAGTTTTTCAGTTCCTGTTTTTTGCTTTAAGAGTTGCAATTGCTCTTTGATGTTTGGAGTAGCGTCAATAATCCATTGCTCATTTGTTGTTGGGTCTACAATTGCTATGCAAGAAGTAGTTCTTTGCAGGTCAGAATCTTTCCAAGCATCCTTACAGCAATCTTTCTTGCAATTCATTTGCGGATAACCAGCATCCTGTGCTACTCCCAGTACCATTACATAAGGTGTTGCAGAAGTTTTTTCTTCTGGCTGATTGCAAGCAAAAGAAAATATAATAATTAAGTAAATTAAGTTTCTCATTTTATAATTTTTTCAAAGCAATAGTATTCCTTTTTGTTGGGTTTTAAATTAATAGTTCCTAGTTCTGTGTACCCTAATTTTTTGTAAAAATCCATGGCTTTAGGGTTTCCACTATAGGTATCCAGTCGTACGGATGTATAGCCTTCTTCTATTATTACATCTTCAGTAAACAACATCAATTTCTTCCCAATTCCATCTCCCCAATTTTCTTCTTTTACGGCTAATCTGTGTACTACTAAAAACTGATTGCTTTTATCCTTCCAATCTATTGCTAAATAAGTGGGGTCTTGCTTATCATCTATATTAATGCCACCTATAATCTCTCCATTCTCTTCTGCTATATAGTAAGTTCTGGCTTTTAAATCTGCTAGTATTATATCTGAATTTGGGTAGCTTGTATCCCATTGGTCAATGCCATTGGCAAGCATGCCTTTTACACATGATTTGTACATGAGCATTATATCTGCTAAATCAGCTTTATTTGCTTTTCTTATTATCATTGTATGAGTAAATTACAGCCTCTAATATCGGCATTGCTAAACCTGCCTAATACTGAAAAAGTGCCGTCATCAAAAGTTCGTCCTAAATCCTGAGTTGCAATAAACGGACAAGAATAAATATTAGCAAAATCAATTACATTTATTCCTCCCGTTTTGTTGTTCCCAATAGTGGTGAGTGGGTCATTTACATCTCTTATTAATATTTTCATCCAAGGTGGAGTATTAAAAATATTCTTTCCATTGGAATAGCCTTGCGATAAGAGTTCCGTCATTCCGTATTCCGAATGGATATTGCTTGTTAAAAATGCTTCTTCTAATAGCTGATGAATTTCTTCTTTTAGTAATTCTTTCCGCTTTCCTTTCATACCACCTGTTTCCATAATAATAGTGTGCTTTAGGTGTTGAGGAAATTCTGCTGCCAAGTCGAGCAAGGCATAGGTTACTCCAAATAGAATTGTTTTTTGTCCTTTGCTTTCTAGTTCTTTTATTGCTATTGAAAGTTCAGTAAGATTGTTGAGGTAGAAACCACTTTTTGGGTGCTTACTTTTTGCTATTAAATCATCCACCATATAGATAAGGGAAGAACCTTCCCTTTCTTGATAAGAGGGGAGTAAGGCTAAAACGCAATAGTCTTCTATATTTCCATAAAACTGTTTAAAGGTCTTTAGGTAGGATTGTTCATATACTGAAGTATCGCTTACAAGGTGTTTACTTTGCTGTCCTGTTGTTCCGCTACTCAAAAACACTTCTTTTATTCCTTGCCCTTGGCAGATGATTTGTTCTTGTTTAAAAAAGTCAATGGGTAAAAAAGGAATTTCATTAATGCTTGTTGGTGCAACTCCCTTTAGAATAAGTGCAGCATAAGGTCCGTAAATAGGATTATTCTCCATTTGATAATCAAAAATGGATAATGCTAATTCATTAAACTCATGCTCATTATCTACCTTAAATATTTCCTCAACAAGTTTCTGCATCATGCTACAAAATTAAGGCAATAAAAAAGGCGACACCAAAATGGTGTCGCCTTTTATCATTAACCTGATGTTAATTATTTAGAATTTATATTCTAAGTTCATGAATAATGTTCTTTTTGCTTCAGCATTTTCTTTAGCTCCTGTCCATGACTGAACATTAATAGCTAGCTTTACTCCTTTAGCCATTTGTCTTTCTATTCCAAATACAGTGAAGTTTCCATCATTTTCAAGGTTCCATTCTTCTTCAGAAGTAACATCATCATATCTTCCAAAAAGAGAGTATTTTTCATTCAAATTGTAATTTCCATATACTGAAAGTAAGTCTTTTTTAACATCAACTTTATTGCCTGTATTTGTCATAACACTTTTGTCAGCTCCTAAGTTAAAATTATCTCCAGCATAAGCAATTGCCAAAGCAGTAATGTGTTGTGATGCATCTTCCTCTCCATAAGTGCTTCTTGGTGCGATATCTCTATTTATTCTTAGCGCTAATCTATCACTCATTGTATAGCTAATTCCTAAGCCCCCTCTGAATAATCCATTTTTTCCTTGTACTTTTTTGTATCCTTCACCATTCAATACTTGTGCATCTATGCTTAGTTTTTCAGATAATTGGTAGTCAGCAGTTAATCCTGCATCAGCAGCACTTGCCCATTTTTGCATATCTTGAGCTGATTTTGC
>Ga0233426_10000384_pt1 | contig 48150 bp, 30 predicted proteins | sample SI_118_April2016_6_FD_179875 | JGI IMG/M metagenome (GOLD analysis project Ga0233426, IMG submission 179875) | Seawater microbial communities from Saanich Inlet, British Columbia, Canada - SI_118_April2016_10_MG | ecosystem: Environmental > Aquatic > Marine > Inlet | place: Canada: British... | reverse complement strand
CAAATGCTATGATAAGTCACGGAACATATAACACAACTACAGCTGACGTAACTACTGTGTTTAGAAGTAAAAACAAAGGTTTTTCAGCGATGTTTACAGCTAGATACTTTGAATCTGATGAGCAAGATTTATCAGAATTTGAGGATTATGATTACAATATTGATGGAGTGCCCCAAAATACAATTGATACTCTTCAATACTCTAATCCGTCAGAATCTATTTACTTGGGGAGTAAAATTGAATCCCAAAACTTTACTATGGGATTTGGATATTGGTATAAAAAAGAAGGAATCGGTGGTTGGGCTGGGGAACAATTATTTGCTGCAGCCCCTTATTCTGTATGGAACCCCTACAATGCATTTATTTATGGGAAATATGAAAAACCTTTAGGAACTAAAGAAAAGTTATTCTTTTCAAATTTCACAAGGTATAGAATAAGTGGGCTGGATGATTCAACTCAGCTATGGCCAATTCCAGCTTTAGATGATATAACGGGAAATTATGTGCCAAGAAGTCCAAAAATTTATGATTTACATTCAGCTCAATTAAGAAACGAAACTCAATTACTTTATAAAGCAAATAGTAGATTTTCAATAATATCTGGATTAGAATTTAGATTTAGCCAAATCCAAGGAGATTACGCAAGACCTTCTCAACCACTAAATTATAGAAAATACATATCACTAGATGCTGGTTTTTATTCCCAATCAGCATATCAAGTAATAGATAAAAAACTAAAATTTACTTTTGGAGGAAGATTAGATTACAATAAAGTTAGAAATAGTGATTCCGGTTATGGTTTAGTTTTTAACCCGAGACTAGCCCTTGTATACACTCCCGAAAATACTTTTGTTAAATTAATATATTCTGAGGCGTTCATGAGTCCAACTAATTTTCAAAGATTTGCTCTTACATCTACTAGAGAAACACCTGGTGGTAATTTAAAAACAGAAAAAGTTAAAAATTATGAATTTTCGTTTAGAAGAGATTTTATGGAAAAGAAACTTTTTGCTGAAATAGTACTTTATAATTCATATTATTCTAACATTGTTAATGAAGTGCCCTTTGCAATTCCTTCTAACCCAAATGCTACACAATTTCAAAATACAGGAGAGAGAAATATATATGGTGCTCAGGCTAATGTAAATTATAAGGATAAACAACTTCGTTTGTATCTTAATTACACTTTTACTAATCCAACAGATACTGATTCATCTGGAGAGGAGTTAAGAATTGCTGATATTGCTTCACATCAATTAAATTTTGGAGGAAATTATAAATTCAATAATGGATTGAATATTAATTTAAGAACCAATTTCATGGGTGATAGAGTGGTTGGGCCAGGAACAACAGTCCCTGCTAATACAGCTACTTTTGAACCATACTATTTATTGAATGCGACCATAAGTTATAAATTATTTAAAGAAAAAATTAATATTCAGTATACTGTCAATAATATTTTAGATCATCAATACTATTCCCCTGGCATAAGATCTACAGAATCTTGGTACACTAAGCAAATACCTCAATTTGGCAGAAATATGCATTTACGGTTAAATTTCAACTTTTAAATCAATGTGATGTATAAAATTAATTACAATAATAGACATTGAATATATTTGTCAAACAATCATACATAAAATAATAATCTTGATTTTACAATGCAAAATAATTTTCATTAAAAAACTTGAATGATTATAGCACAATTAAAAATTACTGAAAAAATGCCCTTCAATATAGGTTTAACCTTCTTGTTTATAAACTATGATTGAGTATAAAAAAATTTTTTGTGAAAATGAGTTAAAAGAACTGATTCATTTAGGTGCTGAAATATCATGGGGTTTCACAGAATCAGAAGCTACCCTCCCATATCACACTTTAATGACAATACTTGAATCAGGAGGGGTTATTTTTGGCGCTTTTTTGGAAGGGAAAATAATAGGTTATTCAATATCAACAATTGCATTAAAAGAAAAGTACTCCCTCTACCTGTATATGTTGGGTGTATCCAAACACCATACATCAAAGGGAATTGGACAACAATTGTTTTTGAAAAATGAGCAATTTGCTATCGATAAAAAAATGAATTCAATTTACTGGTCATTTAACCCATTAGACCCTTCAGCAGCAAATTTGTACTTACATAAATTAAATGCTATCATTAAAAAACCTATTTTTTATAATATGTACGGTATAGACGATAATGGTCTTCCTACGGATAGATTTTTAGCAGTTTTGGAAGTTTCACCCAATATTAAAAAAAGACCTATTAACAATTTATTTCCTGAAAATTTTCAAATTGACAGTTCTTTAATTAATAGTTTATCCCAATTTAATTTAAATAATCATAATAATATAGCAATTGAATTCCCATTCAGTCTTAATAATATAGATATGAAGGAATTTATACTCAAGTTTAGAGTATTATTTGATAAATATTTAAAAAAATTTATAATAGTTGATTTTTTGAGACTAAAAAATGAAAAAAAATGCTATTATTTATTAAAAAAAATATAAAATAATGAAACTTAATTTTTTAAAAAAAGAAGATATTACGTATGATGAATTTTCAAAAGTTGGATTACTAATATTACAATCATTTTTTTTAGGATTTTTTATATACTATTATTTTTCTGTAATTAATGGCTTATTTACAGCTACTTTCCCAATTCAAAAACTACCTTTAGCATACATACATTCTGGTATTGTTGGATTTTTATTAACAAATATTTTTATAAAGCTTCAAAAGAAAATTAGGCTTACTTATTTACAAATAGGTTTATTTACTTTTATAATCATTTACATGGTCTCATATTTATGGTTATTTATTTATTACGAAGGTGATTTTCATTTCTATACTTTTGAAAGTTTCAAACCTTTTATTGTTTACATTGGCTTTATTCTTTTTTTCCCTATTTCGACTTTACTCATTTTAGGCATGGGTAATATGATGTTAAAATTACTCGATTTGAAACAAGGAAAACGTTTTTTCCCCTTAATCTCATCAGGGGAAGTATTGTCAAGCGCAGCCGCTTTTATATCTATACCTTTAATACTTCAATTTTTTTCAGGGGATGAAACTGATACTGGTACTTTTTTTATTTTTTCCTTAGCTATCGTTTTCTTGTTTGCAGCTGCAATAGTCCAATTATATTTTAATGTTAAGTATAAGACATTAATGAATAAACAAGTAGAAATAGATTCAAAAGACAATACACCCAACTTTAAATCTATTATTAATAATAAATATTATTTAAATATTATTCTCTTAATATTTATATCAACAATTGTTTTTTATATTATCAATTTTACTTTTTTGAGGGAAATAAAAATTGAAAAAGAATCAAGTAATGAAATCATTCAATTTTTTGGATTTTTCTATTTTTCTTATAAACTATTGGAGTTTATTTTAAAAACTTTTTTTTCAGGGAAACTACTTACCACATACGGAATTAAAGCAGGGTTGTTTATTTTACCTCTTATTATTTTTATTTTTACACTATTATCAATTACTTCAATAGTGTTTAAACCTTCAATGATATTTTTAATGGTAATATTAAATATGCTTTTTTTATTAGTCCTTAAAAGAGCCTTTGAAGATTCAGCAATTAAACTTTTATTTCAACCCATTGATTCTTCCTCAAAATTGATTTTACAGTCTATTGGTTTAGGGAATACCTCACAAATAGCTATTATAATTTCAGGAGTCATTATTTATCTGATATCCAATATGTCTCAGGACAAAATGTTACTGTATATTTTAATGTCTGTACTGCTTCTGATTAGCTTTTGGTTTGTTTCTATATCAAAGGTGATTAAATATTTAAATATTTATATTAAAGATTCTTTGAAAAAAATTGAGGTTAAATTTATTAATAAAACTATAGACCCTGTAGAAGGAATAAAAAAATACCTTAATAATGAATTAAAAACATCAAACTCTTATGTTGATAATAAAAGTTCTTTTTCTTTTTTAGACATAAATAACACCTTATTGACTGTTGAACAGTATCATCAGTTATATTTTAATGAAACATTTGAACAAAAAGAATTAAAAAATTTATTTTTAGTATTTTCCAATAATTCCGAAATCTCTCTACAGCATAAAGGAATACTGTTAAGTTTATCTTCTCATAGTAAAACAAGTGATTTCATTATAGAACAATTAAGAGTTACTACAAGTTTTGAATTAAGAGGGTTTATTTTTAATTATATTTCTAAAAATAAAATAGATCTAAATACACAGCAATTACAATCAATATCATTAATTATGAATGATATGTTTAATTATTATTGTTGCATTCTATTTTCAATTTTAGATATAAGCTACGATGAAAAAAACAATAAATTAGTTAAATTACTTGAAAACGAGCTAAAATTTATAGAGGGTGTTTTCTTTTTATATTTAGAAATTCTTTACTCAAAAGACCAAATTAATATAATTAAACAAGGTTTAAAAAGCGACAAGATTCATGAAAATACTTTAGCGTTAGAGTTGTTAAGCAGTTTTATAGACGATGAGTTTAAGTCAATTATTTTAACAATACTAGATAATTTATCTATTAAATCAAAAGTTAATAAATTAGCTATCAATTTTAATCATCAAAGATTAAAATTAAATCAAAGATTGAATTATATACTTAATTCTCCAGCCTATTGGTTTAATGATTTGATAAGAATAGAAGCAATTGATTTAATTCCAAATAATTATCAAATTAATAATAGTGCATTGCTTTCTCACGTTTATAATTCAAATGATTTAATCAGAAATAACGCCTTACATAAACTAAATCAAATAGATATTAATAAAAATTACGTAAATGAATATTCGCTCCAAAATAATTCAAGATCTTTACTAATCGAGTTTAATTTAATCAAAGAGAAATTTAAGGTTAATGATTTAGATGAAAATTTTAAATTTCAATTATTCTGTAAAGGTAGTTTGGTAAGAAAACTTTCTTCAGAAGAATTAGAAATGTTAAATACTGAACGACATGTATTATTTCTTTTAAATGGAAATATAAAATTACCTTTTAAAAACTATGAAGCAGAAGATGTATTAAATTTAACAACTCAACATTTATTTGAAAAAAATATGTTTAGTAGTGATGTTATCTACTTTAAAATTTTACACAAAAATATTTTGCCTTTCATCATGAGTAGTCCAAGTTTAGCTGAACAAATAGTTTTTAACAAATAATTAGATATTAAAATCAAGAATTTTCTATAAAATTAGTTCTGAGCTAAATCTCACTTTCATTAAATAGTATTTATATCTTATTACTTAAAATATTTATTTTTCAAAAGACTTACCATCTTTCGCAAGTTCTCTTCTAATTCCATTTAATATGTTTATTTTTGAAATTACTTGTTTAGACTTTTTAGATACCAACCAAGCGTACTGTATTACATTTTTAATGACACCTCCACTAATTTCATACGATTGAGAAATTTCTTTTATGAATTCCGGAGATAAATCACAAATATTTTTGAGTGCATTTATCCATAATTTTTCTCTATCATTTGCATTTGGAATCGGGAAGTTAATAACTGATTGTATTCTTCTAGAAAAGGCCAAATCAATATTGGGCTTCAGATTTGTAGCTAAAATAATTAATCCATTGAAATTTTCAACTCTTTGAAGCAAGTATGCTGTTTGTTGATTAGCATGTTTATCCTTAGAGTCAGAAACACCTGTTCGTTTTGAGAATAATGATTCCGCCTCATCAAAAAACAAAATCCAATCTTTATTCTCAGCAACATCAAATATATTTGATAAGTTTTTTTCTGTTTCTCCAATATATTTTGAAACAACTTGTGATAAATCAACACGATAAACTGGTTTATTATTTTTTTTCCCAATCAAGGAGGCTGTAAGTGTTTTACCTGTTCCAGGGGGGCCATAAAAAAGACATTTATAACCTTTGTTTATTTTCTTATTGAGTATTTTATTGTTCTCTATTTCAAATTTATTATCTATCCAGGTATTAACAATAGTTACTTCGTCAAAAGTGCTTTTGTTTAATATTAATTCATCCCATGATAATGGACTAGTAATTTCACTTGCTGGGAAACTACTAGTATAAGTTGGTTTAAATTTAGACCCTAATGTGAATAATTGAAAGTATTCCTCATTTAACCTAATAAAGTTTGATAAAAATGAATTATTAGAATTATCACTATATAAATCTAATACCTTTTCTTTTTTAAAAATATGATTATCTTCAAAAAAACTATGAAGTAAAAATCGAGATTCAAAACTTTCACCGTAAAAAATAAAAGCTATAGTCTCAAGGGTGGGAACAAAAATCGATTTTGATTCATCAATTTTACCGCCAAATTCAGTAAATCTTTTATTTAGAACTTTATTTTTAATTAAAAACTTATCAAAAACTTGTGGTTTAAAATGTAAAGCTAAACAGGTAACAATAAATAATCTTTCTATTTCAATTAAGTTATTATTTAAAATAAATTCCGAATATTTGCTTTCATAAAATTTTAAATTAGGGGCATCAGGAGCTTCAAAAGTTTTATTACTATCAAAGTAAGCCTCCAGTCTATTGCTTATAAACAAAACCAGCCATTTTATCTCCAAAGAGATAGCTATTGCATTATTTCTAATTTCTTTATTTACAGTCATAATTTTAAATTTTCCATTCTACAAGTAATCTACTATCCATAAACGAAGTTTGAATCATCATAATATTCCATGGAATTGTTTTTAAAAGTAAATCAAATGGCTTTGTCTCAACAGTAAGAGTGTAATTATTTTCAGTCTTTTTTATAACCCCTGCTCTTTTCAAAAAAGACTCTCTTAAACCTTTTACACTTGTATTGTTAAGCTTTTCCCAGTTTTTTGTAACAGCATTCAACAGTTGATCTCCTATACTTTTCTCCATTTCATTTAATCTTAACGAGGTATCTACAAAAAAATCTGGAGAAGCTCCACAAAGAATTTTATTTAAAATTAGATTACTTTCTTCAAATTTTTCGTCTCCAAAAACAATATAATGTAACATTAACACTGCCTTTTGAAGACTATAATCGTCTATGAATGTTTTTCCTTCTAATAACCCTAATTTACTACAAAGTGTAGATAAAAAAGGCCAAATTATAATCATCCCTGCATTAGTAATATAAATAGAGTCTTTTATATCTTCAGAGATTGAATTATCGGAAATAATATCAATAGAATTAATATCATAACTATTTATTGATCTTTTCAGTATGGATGATAATAAAGATTTTTGTACAATATTTAATGATGGGTGAATGTTTTGAATATTTTGTATAAATTCATCAGAATCTATATTTGGATGGGCTGAAACTTCCTCAAAAAGAAGAAAGATTATTTCAGAGGGGTCATTTATTATAATATTTTGTTTAGACCATATATTTAAAATTTTGAAAGTTAATTTGTAATCAGAATTTAGGTTTAAGTATTGCTGAATAGGTTTATAATTAATACTATTTAATATGGAATTAAAAATATTTACACAATCTAATAAATCAGGATGAATAAAGTTAATTAGCAATGTAATGTCTTTATCTTTAAAAAGTTTTAGTAAGGTTTTAATTTTACTTTCTTGTCTGGACCAAACATGAAGTTGTTTTTTTAAAATTAAATTAGATCTAAATTTTAATATGGAGAGATATAATTTATCTGTTTGAAATACGTCGCTTAATCTATTTAAAGATTTAAATTCAACAAAATAACGCAACTCCTTTATAAAATTATTAAAGGTTATTTGTTTTATGTCTGAATTCAAAATATCTGTACCTATAGATAAGTTAGTTTTTTTAATAGATTTTAAAAATGAAAAAACTACTCCATTCTTATCACTTATTTTGCTATTGGAGACTAACTTTTGTGCTGTTTTTAAAATAGAGTTATAGTCAACTGGATTTAATTCTTTAATTTTGTTAAACACGTAAATTAAGTTACTTAACTTTATTATTTTATGAGCTAGAATATTATTTATTAATAAATCATATATTTTAATATCGTATTTATCTTGAGTTGATATTGATTTGATTTGATTTTCAAATAAAAACCTCAATTCAATATTTTTTTCATTTAGTCCAGCAATAATTAAATCCTCTAAAATAGACTTTGAACTTATATTTATAAAATTTTTACTTACTTCTTTAATATTTGAAAACTCAAGTAAAAGAATTTTTAACTGATTTTTATTTTTACTTGAATAAGCTCTTAACAACTGAAAATAAATTGATGAATTGGTCCCATAAATATTTGTTAAGGTTCCGTTTAAGATATAAAAGCGAATTAACTCAACTTTTTGGTTTTCACTAATTTGTTTAATAGGATTTGTAATTAATTTAAGAATGGGGTAATTTAAGATTAGATTGCTAATTATATTTGTTTTTTTATGGAGGTTATTTTTTTTAAGAATTGGATAGATTTCATTAAAAATATAAATTAAACTTGGCTTTTCCCATAAATTATTTTTAATAATGGATTCAAAAATTAAGGTTGTTTCAAAATTAGAGTATTCACTAATTTTATCAAAAAATTTAGAGATAGAGAATGTTTTTTCTGTGGATGCCTCTAATATTTTTAAGACTTCTAGCTGAATACCGATGTCTTCATTTTTTAATTTTGAAATAATAGTAGGAGCAATTTTGTTGTCTAATAAAAGTTCTTTGATGTATTTACTGTCTGAGTTTTTTATTTTTATTTTTATAAAACTAATTGCATCATCAATTCCAAGCATTTTATAATCAGACCATGAAGGTATATTTTTATTAATAAGGAAGAAGTAAATCATATTCTTTAAAAACTCATCATCTTTTATTTTCTTGTTTATTGGTTCAAAGTTATTTGAATCAAAATATGATATAATACCTTTAATAATTTCTTTTTCAAGAATTGTGATTGCTAAAGATTTCCATCCAATTGCAGCAGTTTGTTTGTAATTAATATTTCGGTTTTTCGATAATGTTTCAATAAGATCCATTGTGAAAGCAGAAACATTTAATTGATTTTTATAATAAATAGTAAATACTAAAGCTTTTAAAATCTTAACTCTTATGAATACTTTGAACTCTGAAGTATTTAATGTTGAAAAAAATGTTTCTTTTTGAAGTTTCAGAAAATAGTTCTCAACTTGAATAAGGATGTTGTTTTTGTTCTTTATTAGGGATTTTAAGCGATTCTTAACAGGGTTTCTGAAACTGTTTTGAGCAAATTCAAATAATACCTCATAATCACTTATGTAAAGGTTTAAGAATTCTAATAAGTTTTCATCACTTGCTATAATGTCTTCAACATTATTATAAGCTTCAAAGTTTGAAAATTTAAGATTTTTACGAATATAATTTTCCTTTTTTAAATTTAAAAAATAATCAAAATCTTTATCACTCAAAGTATTTACATACTTAAGGGAAGGCATAGAATGATAAGAACTCATTCGATCTTGAATAATATCTTTTGAGCTTTCTAAAAAGACACTATAATCTTTTGGAGGATTTATTAATTCAGAAATTTCTTGTTCTAAAAAAATATTATCAGTTTTTAATTCTTTTTTATAATTTTTTTCAATTATAGTTTTTTGTTGTAAGAACTCTTTTTCACTAAGATTAAAAGTTTTTAATTCTAATAATAAATAATCGCGTTTTTTTTCTGCTAAATTTTCTCTTAGTTCCCCTATTTGATTGATATTATCTTTTTCCTGGAATGGTTTTTTTAATAAATCATTAGGATTAATTTCTTTAATGGACTTATTAATTTGTTCTTTAACCTTTCGATAGGTTGTTGAATCCATTGATTTGATTTGATTTAATAACTCAAGAAAAAATTCATTTTCTGTTAAATTCTTTTTTTTAGCAATTATTAGTGCTTGGAATTTAAGTTTAGAGTAGAGTTCAATTCTATTCTGGTATGGTAAATAAGACAATAGATTATTTAATATAATTACAAAATTATTATTATTTGCTAAATCTGTCATTAGAGAATCGTAATTCTTATCATTCAATTTTAATACAGCTATTTCAGACTTCAATAAATAATTATTTAATATCACTCGTTTTATTGAATTGTCATTAATTCTGTCTAATAATTCATAAAAATCATTTGTAACTCGAATTGTAGTTTTTAAAATGTTATTAAACGCAAAAAAACTATCATTAATTTGATTTAAAAATTCAATATCATATACATCAAAATTGGTTTTATTTACAAGCCTTTTTAATAATTGTTTAGATAGTTTTGTTGTGTCTACATCTGTAACCAATGAAATACTATAAATTACTCTTTCATAAATAATAAATCTATCATTCATTGAGTTTTTTTCAATTTCAAGTTTTAAAAGTTGTGAAAGTTGATTTTTATTTATTTTAGATTTAATTGAACCATTAAAGATTTGGCTATATTCATTAATTAAATAAATAATTTTTTCTTTAATTAATGAGTCTTTGATTTCGATGTTTTTAAAATAATCAAAATTACTAATAGAGTCTTTCGAAGAAAGTTTAAGATTAAAATTGTAAGATAGTAGTTCTAATTTATCTTTAATTTTTGCATCACTCATAAGAGTAATTAAAAATTGTTGGTTCTTCTTAGAAAATTTCTGAAATATGATAGGATTTTTGAGAAATAAAATACACTCAAAGAGTTCAATACTTCCTATATCTTGTATAGTTTTTGTTTTATAAAACTTAATTAATATTGAAATAATTGAATGGTGAGTGTCTAGGTTATTTTCCTTACTATAAGCCTCTAAAATCGAAACCAATATCTTCTTAGAGCCAATATTTATTTTCGATAATTTCTTGAAGATAAAGATGTCCGTTTCATGATCAGACCATGAATTATTCGCAATATTTTGATTTAAATAAAGAATGTGCTTCTTAATTAAGTTAAATTGAGTTATTTGATATTTAGTAAGAAATTCTGCAACAGGCTTATTTGATTTCTCAAACTCATTCATAAAAAAATTAGGGTCTGCAGTATTTTTTAAAATTATTTTTTTGTAACATAACTCTATTAATTCTTTAAACTCTCCAATATTTTTATATGAATTAGAAAAAAAATAAAATTCAAGTAATATTTCATTATCACTAAAATTATATGTTTTGGAAACTGTTTTAACTAGAGACTTATAAAATAGATAATTTGTTGTTTTTTTGGAGTTTTTTAATTGTAATATTATACTAATAAAATCAAAATATGTGCCTGCTTTAATTTTTCCTTTTTGCTCTAATGACTTTAAAAAATGAAATGAGTTTGCTAAAAACTCACTTTTTATTGGGTCAAATAAAAGTGAAATAAAATTGAAGAGATTATGAATATTAAGTAACCTAGAAATTCTAAAAAGTTTTAAAGGACTCAAATAAACATTTAATTGAGATAAAATAATTTTCAGAGATTCTCTATTATGGTTTAGCAACCTACTTAGTATAATTGTTAAACTATTTGTATTTAGTATACTAGAATTGATTTTAGGTCCATAAAGAATGTAGTTTTTTAAAAGCCCAATATCAGAAATATCTGAACTAAAATGGTTTTTATTATAAAAAAATAACTCTTCATTAAAATTTAATACTTCAGAGAAACTTCTATTGTCGTTGTTTTTTAACAGAAGTGATTTTGAAACCTTATTCCATTCTATATTAGAATCATGTATTGTTTTTTTTAATATGGTGAAAAAAACAATATTATCCTCTTTATTGTTCTTCAGAAGTGCCTTAAATAATTTATATTGTAGATCAGAGGTTATTTTCGAGAATGAAGCTTTGGGCTCAAAATCTAATAAATTTTTGAAAAACAAGGTACTATTTTGAAAATATGAGAATTGATTCCCAAGATATTTTTTTAGTACTTTATTTTTATTTTTTGTGTTTAGGATATTGAAAAGTCGGTAAAAACTTAAATTATCTTTAATTATTATTTGATATAATTCATCTTTTAAATCATTATTAAAAGCATTAACACTCAAATAATCATTCATTTTTTTGGCAGAACTTACCCACCATGGTAAAAATCCATACTTAATGAAATAAGTAATTAAATATTCGTTAGATTTAGGATTACTATTTTTTAATTTTTTTATTTTATTTAACAATAAATTACAAATAGTTGTTGATAGAGAACTCTTGTTATTAAGATCAAATTCTCCAATATCAATAATTAAACTATCTATAGAAATATTTTCATTTGGGTTAAAGTTATTATCAAAAAGTTCCTGAAGACTTTTAGTTAGGTTTTTATTTGAAAGCTCAGAAATGCCAGCAGATACATTTTCAAAATCAGTAGATTTATCTATTTCAACTTCAAATTTTAATTCTTTTATTGTGACGTTATTAGAAGTCATAGTTCTGATAACTCATTATTAATTGAATAAGCTGAAGAGACTCTTTTTCTAAGTTTTCGAGATTACCTGAACGTCTATAGTTTAGCCATTTAAAATAAACGACTTCAAAAGCTCCCATACTTTCAAAGTTTAAATAAAATACTTCAAAACTTAGGTGGGCAGGAATAAACTCTTTAATACAATTATTTATTAAAGCTTTAAATTCATTATTTTGAAAACGAACTGGCCAGTCAGGAAAAATGAAATTAATATGGTTTGAATATTTAAAATTATTTGGAAACTTATTTATGTTATTATTTGTAGTTGAAATATCTGATATTTCAATTATATCTGTATTAGAGTCTTTTTTAGAATTAAAAAAACTTATTATCCGTTCCTTTTCTTTTTCAGCAATAGCTAAAGAATTAAATTGTTTTTCACTTTTCAATATTGGATTATTAAAAAGATCATAAACAACAACAATATTCTTACCAGTTTTAGCATCTTTTTCTATGGAAAAATTCTCAGCTTTAATTACAATATGCCAAAGATCATCTCTTAAATCTCTGAGTTCGTTGAACTCTGCATTGTAATAACTTATTAATTTTTTTTGCTTGTCATCCGTAAAGATTATGAGTTCATACTTAGTTTCTACAAGTGGTCTTAGTAAAATATTTTCTACAAGAAAAAAAGATTCACATTGCTTATTAAAAGTACTAAATTTAGTTAATATTCTAAAAAGTGCTTCCTCACATTCTCTGATTGACTTAGAATGATAAATTTTTGAGGGTGTGGTTTGTTTAGGACTATTATAAAGTATATTATAATTAGATTTTGTCTTTACGATTTGATAATTCTTTTTTTTATGAGCGTATAAAAAAAGGGACTTTAAAGTACTATAATCTGAACAAAAAAAGTTGGCTTCCTCTAATGTTTCGCTAGATTCTTTTGGTGAAAGAACAGTTATAGAGGGACCATTAACAATTTTTATAGTTTTAGGTTTCCAATCTTGTTCAATTTTATTAATTTCAGAATTATCTAATAAAGGCTCGATTGTAGATTTAACAGAAGTGTTTTCGATTCCTAGGATAAGGCACAATCGATGTCTTAAACCAGAAATATTATCTTTTAAATCATGTTTTTTCTTAAAGTTAAACCCCTTAATTCTATTTCTTCCTAATTTAACAATAGATCTAGAATAATTTAATTTTAATGATAGTGATTTTAATTCTATATCATGATTAGACAAATAATCATAAATAGATTTATTAAGTTTAGTAATTAGTGAAGTCTCATAAGTTTCACCAAATCGAGAAAGGAGGTGGTCTACAATACTGTTTTTTCTATAAGTGAGTGTTTTATCAGACTCTGAGATTGAATTTAAAAAACTTAAAAAAGAGGAATTGTCCTTCCCTATTACTTTTTGTAATTCAGTAATATTGGTTGGCACTTGATTAAAAAATGTATTAATATGGTCTTTTTCAACTTTTATTGAAAACAAATTTCTAACACTCACAAGTTGACTTAAGTAATTTGCCATTATTTGTTCCATTAACAATAAATAACCTTTTAATTGATTTACTTGACTTTTTCTTTCTGAGCTTGAAGAACTACTAATTTCAAATTCTTTAAGTCCATAAATTGATGGGAGTTCGTTTTGAATAGAATAATAATGTTCAATTTCTTTTTTTGAAAATCGACTAGTTTTAATAAGTTTATTAGATTTATAGGGTTTCGAATAGGTGTTTTTGTCATTTAATGCAATTGAATCATAAAGTTGTGTAAGAATTGTAGTATCTATCTCATATGAGGTGTCATTTCTATTAAAATTAAGTTTTTCATTTGAATTGTAATAATCTTTCTCTAATGATGGGTAGTAATCTTGATCAAATGAAATAATGTCATTAAATATCTTTATTCCATTTTTATAAACGACTAAATCATTGATACTAATAACACCTTCAATACCTTGAATTATTTCTTTAATTTCGGATTGATATATCTCATTTGTTTTTCTCTTTAATTCAAGCTCTTTAATATATTTATTTTTTTGAACTGGTCCTGAAAAGACATTTTCTAAAGTTTCAGAATTTAAAATTTCATCGAAGTCATAAAATTTTAATTCTTTATTTAGTTTGGATTCAATTTCATGATAAACTTTTGCTAAAACACTCTCTCCTAGAACAAAAGAATTAATTGTTATTTCTCCAGACAATGAAATAATATCTTTTTTTAGAATAATAATAGGATTGAAATCAGTTCCTAAAGATCTATTATCCATAAGAATATTTTCAATATTATTTATACTAGCTCTAATTTGAGATTCATTCAAATTATCTTTTAATTGAATTAAAACATCAAAAATTCCTTGTGTTCCAAGAACATCGTCTTTTACTGGATTAACCCAAGCATTCTTTACAGTATTCTCTTGATCTATTATTATTTTTCGATAATCATATGGTGTAGATGGGGAAGAAGGGAAAATTTTTTCAGGTGGAATTAATAAATTATTATTTTCTAAATCAAAATTATCAGAATAAGCTAGAAGAATATCTTCAATGGGGAAATTTGATTTATAACTCAAATCTGTAAGAGCATAGCAAATTTGTTCAAGAAATGTAATACCTGGATCGTGATAATTAAAATCAGTCCATTGGTTCCCAGAAAACTGTTGAATTAACTCAATACCTTGTTGAAGGAGTAAATCGTAATCTAAGCCCTTACTATTATACTTATCTTTGTAAATAAATTTTGGTTCAATCATAATAGAGATTAATCGCCTAGTAAATTTAAAACATTAAATTTTATTTGATAAGACTCTTTAGTTTCTGAACAAATACCATAGCTTTTTAGTGTCCTAACTTGTAATCCATAACTATTCATTTCTCCAAACCACCTGAAAGAAAGCCTATGAAAATACTTTTCATAATATGCAGTCGTGGTTTTGATTTTATGCTTTGATCTTCTTCCACCGAAAGTAGAAAGGGCTATAACATGAGAAACAGAATAACAACCTGATCCTGTTTTCCCTGTAGCTTTGGCAGTTATTTCAAAGCCGTTAATCCCATCTAAATCAGTTAGAATATAGTGCCAATTACCATCGGCAGGTACACTACCTGTTTTAAAGAGACCTATCTTTGATTTTACCCCTAGAGTGCCATTGACCTCAAGATTATAATTAGGATTATTAGTATTAATACCTACATTACCTGCTTTATTAAACTTGATAATAGTAGAGTTATCATGATTATTAATAGATAGCCCTTCTGAATCATTATTATCAAGGTTAAATGAATAATTTGAGTATTCTTGAGTGATTCTTTTGAAAAAAGAAAGTAGTTTCGAATCTTTCTTTAAGGGGCTTAATTTTAAACCATGATCGGATGTTTTAGAAATACCGTCATCAACAGAATTTATAGACGAATCTATAAGATCATTAAAATGTTTTTCAGTAGCAAAACCTCCCTTTTTAAAATAATTTTTTAATGTTTGTCTATTAATTAGTGCCATTATTTAAAATTTAAGTTTAAAATTAAACTTTGATTCCGAAGATGTAGGTTTAATTTCTAAGTTAATGTTATTATCAGATTTAGAACTTATATCAGAGTTTATTAAAAATGATTCTTGAATTCCTAGCTCTCTGAAGTCAATTGGTTCGGGCGCGTGATACTCATTTTTTTGTAAAATTTCTATAATATGATTTTTTCTAGGTATAAAAAGAGACCAAGGAACACCAGGCTCTATAAATTCACTATTCATATTTGTTTTAGCAGAATCAAAGGCAACTTGTTCTCCGTTTTCTAATTTTTTTACATAAATTATTGAAATTCCTGTAATAAAAGAAACATATGACCTAGTATTTAAAAAATTTATAATATCTAGTTTCTTGATTTTTAAACCTATCCTGTTTTTACTAGAGGAGCTATATAACCATGAACAAATAAAATTAAAAAAGTCAACTTGTAGTTTTTGAATTCCCTTACCGTTTGGAATATTTTTAAATGAAACTTTACATTTAATCCATAAATCTTCAAAAACTGGATTAATAATCTCAAATTTTGAAAATGGTGAAGTAAATTTTTCTAAGTAATCTTTTATTTCATTTTTTTCTGCAGAACTTATTTTAATATTATCTATATTTTGATGAACTTCAATCTTTTTAATACATAATAGACGAAGTTGGGGATTATTTTTATTTACCGAATAACATTTAACATGAGATAACCAACTAAATTTTGCTAATACAAATTTTTCAACATCCCACTTTGTAACAGGCCTGTTTTTGTGCCTTAATAATTCACTAGAACGAACGTAGTAGTCAATATCTGATTCTTTATCCAAACCTTTAAAAGAACCTAACTTTTGCTGCATTGCAATGACACCGTCGATTGGAATTATAAACCCTTCGACAGATTCTGGCGGTATAGCAGCACTTATCCTGGAAACTGATTCATCTAATAATTCAGTAGCTGAAACAGAATTTGTATTAATAGAACGGATTAAACTAAATTGATTTGATTTATTCTTAGAACAGGCTTTTATATAAATTTTATTCTGGTTAAAAACTTGATTTTTATCCGAAATATCCATTGGAATTTTTAAAGATAAAACACCGGTTTTCATTAAGTTTTGTGTTTGATCTTGTAAAAGATCTTCTTTTTTGAATAGCTTCCAACCATCTATGCTTGAATAATACCAATCGATTTGACGACTAAATTCATAATTTTGATTTTCACTTTTTAGGATTTCAAAGAGAAGATTAAGTTGAAAGGGTGGCTTAAATGAATCAAATCCTAAAATTAGCTCCCCTTCATATTTAAAACTTTCAACTAATGTACTTTTGTTTACAAATTCTTTTGAAAATGTTTTTTCTAATCCAAAAGGTGAAATTAAATAAAATGAATTTTCTTGATTAAAGTCATTTTGAGAAAATAAAAGTTGATTGAAAAACATAGAACTATGTGCTTCATAACTAATAGACAAATCAGAAATCATTGGGGAAAAAGGTTCATTTGGATTTTGGAGTATTAATGAAAAATCTTTTTTTGGTTTTTGTGAAAGAGCTTTTTGGCTAGCTCTATTCAAAACCTTGTCAAAAATATCAAAACCGAAACCAAATGATGGCTCGACTAACTCAAATTTCAAATAACCAGTTTCCAAATCATTGGAATATTCAAATAAATCTGTTAATCTTAATTTATAATTAGGTTTGATATTGAGCTTATCGACATTTATTTTATTTATATTTAATGATGTAGCTATCTCACCTTTTTCATTTTCTTCAAATAAATTATATGTTAAAACCGTTTCCTTTGGCTTGGAATAATTAAAATTTGATAATGCAGATAATTGAACCTTAAAACTATCGTTTTTGATATTCAATTCATATTCTTTGTAAAACTCCTTAAACGAGTTATTGAGTGTGTTTAAATTTGTGTAGTTCCAATTGACAGAAATATCACTAATTTTCTTATTGAATAGTTCATCAGATCCTATAATTAAGTTTGATCCTTTTTTTGGGGTAGCACCAAATAATTCAAATTCTGATTTAATATCAACTTCCTCATTATTTACATAACAATTGAATGTTTTTAGATTTTTTACTTTTACTTTTAGATCGATTTTTGAAACCTGCATATTATTTAAAAAGGAATAGGGGTTGTAGAAGCATTCCTGATTGATTTTAAATCTTAATATAGGTAAGTCTGATTCTAATTGTAAATTGTGAATGGAAGAATCAAATGATACAATGTCAGGAAAAGTTTTATCTAAATTAAAAGAAACTCTAATAATCCCTGTAGACCAGTCAGATGGACTTAAAACCTTGTAGAAGGGAATGTTAACCCAACCCTGATCTGAAGTATATTCAATCACAAAAGCATCTGAAAATATCTCATTAAAAACAGCATCCTCACTAGAGTCTTTATTTTGAGAAATATCAATAATTAAATCTGATAAATTTTTAATTGAATCTATTGTAAATTGAAAATCTATGTCAATCGTTCTATCGCTTTTAGAAAGAGATAAAACTGGTGATAATATCATAAAACCAATATCAGATTTATCCATATTCATCTCCTCTTCACTAAGAAATAATTGCTCTTCACCTAGTGTAGAAAAAGATGTTTTGTTATTATTAAATTCTAAAACTTCATCAATATTAGACGCATGAGTTTTAGAATATAAGCCGGATATTAAGTTAAACCTTGAATGATGATCATAAATTTTATTTTCACTCAAGAAAAAAGTGCTGATGTGATTTAGTTTAACATTATTTAATTCAATCTCATCATCAATGACAAAAATAATATCATCCCCATTTTCAGCTTGTCCAGCTTTAAGAGCAGTGTTTTTGAGTATTGGTAAAGCATCTATATTTTCATCAATTTCAAGTGAAATAAAAATTTTACTAGGTGATGCTGGAAGGTGCTTTAATTTTAAAATTTTTTTAAAATATAAATCTAAATGTTTCTTTGTGATTTTATTTAAATCCTCATAGGAATGCTTTAAAAGTTCTAAAAAAGTAAATATTAATCCTATGTGAGCTTTGTGATTATCATTTTCGTACAAAGATTTTGTAAATATTTTTTTACTTTTTATGATAAGATTATATATTATTTCGTAGGTAGGATTAAAAATAAGAGTTATTTTTTTGAATGCATAATTGAGTTCGTCTTCAGTAAATTCTGTATTTTCCGTATTTATTTCAAAAAATGAGGTTTCTAGATTCCATAATGAGTTAAATAACTCAAACTTTTCATTTACGGAATTACCGATAAAGTTTTTTTCTAAGAAACTTTTGGAAATAATTAAAAATTCTTTAAGAAGTGGTGATAACTTTTTTTGAATAGCTGTTTCTAATTCTAATTCAATTAATGAACTCTCCTGAGATAAATTATTTTTAAGTGCTTCAAGGTACCACTCATTAATTTGCTCAAAAAGAGATAAGGCTGAGTTGTAAAATTCGTTAAAAATTTCCTTTTTTATTTCTAATGATAATGTTTCATCATATCTTCTTATAAGTTCTAATCTATTAATTGTATAGTTAGATATATCAAATTTTGAAATTTCGGCAATTAAAAATGTTTCATCTGATTTTAATAACTCATACCAACTACCATCAACCTTGTTTTTATTATTATAAAAGTTTATTTTTTTTGAGTACTCCTTGATTAAAATGATAAAATCTAAGATTTCTCGGTCATCAACTTTAAAGTTGTTAGGGTTCAGAATATTTGTATAATTTTTATTCAAATTTATTATTTTATTTCAGTTCCTTCATTCATGTAAAATGGGAATACAATATTATCTCTCACATTAGTAGAATGAATTTCATATATAATTTCAATATGTATTAGCCCGTTAATATCCTCAGATTTTGAGGCATTTACATCATGAACAATAATTCTTGGCTCATACTTTCTAATACTTTTCTTTAATTCAAACGCGAGTCTTTCAATAATGTCTAGATCTGATCTTTCAAACATATATTCATGAACAACACATCCATAATCTGATCGCATTAGTCGTTCCCCAAATTTGGTATTTATAAATATATAAAGACTTTGCCTAATATCCTCCTCTTTTGTTACCATTTCAACATCAGCATTTTCTTTGTTAAATGTTGGTGGAAACCCCCATCCCCTTCCTAAAAAAGATTTTTCTTGTTCCATTTACTTGTATTTAATTGATTCCAACGCTACCTCCCTTTATTGTTACTTTACCAGATGCCGTAAAGTTTGCTTTACTGCCGCCCTTAGCTGTTAAACTAGTTTTTGCAACAACATTAACTTTATTCCCAGAAACTTTGGCACCTGCCCCTGATTTTCCTTCTACAGTCACACCCTTTGAACCTGTAATTGTAACAGTTTTTTCAGATGAAATTTTTATGTTCTTTTTACTTGTTAAAGCTATCCCAGAATCTGACATTTTCAAAACATTTTTGTTTTGATCAGTAATGGTAATATCTTTATTTTTTTCGTTAATTATAATGCTATTTTTTTTGGGAGTACTTATAGTTATCTTTTTGTCTTTATCATCGAACTCTAATGTTAGTTTATTTTTTGTTACGAAAGCCTTTAGAGAATTATCTTTATTAATTTTTGTGTAAGGAGTATCTGTTTTTGTGTATAGTCCTCCTAAAATAACTGGTTGCCTTGGATCATTAGCTATGAAAGATACGATTACTTGAGAACCCACTTCAGGTATAAAAAATGATCCAGCTTTAGACGAGGTATAAAAATGAGAAAGCTTTGCCCATATTCCATTACCAGTACTTTTAAGTGCTGGAATTAAAACTTGGATACGATCTTGACTCAGTGGATCTTGATCAATTTTCTTAACAGTACCTATTTGCAGTCCGTTTATAGGCTTTATAAAATTTGTCTTATCAATGACATTTAAATTAAAAAAACTTTTCTTTAATCCAAATTCAATTGAAGTTGTAAAAAGACCACTTTCAATTTGATGAGAGATAGCAGTTATATATATATTTCCATCAAAATATTTACCAAATCCGTTTAATTTGACCACTGAGCCTAAATCAATGTTTGTGACTCCTTTGAATTTTGCTCTTCCAATAATTCTAGTTAATCTAGAGCTTTGTAAAATAGAATTTGAGATTGCTTTCAATTCGGAAACTTCTGTTGTTTGAGGTATATTAATGTTAACTGAGGAAGGGCTTGTTGATGTACTTATCTTCTTCCCTGTCAAACTATTGTTAACTGTTAATGATGGTTCTGCTGCTTTATTTTGATTTTTTTTATTGGTAAAATAATCCCAAGAGTCAAGAGTCAGAGTATTTAATTGTGAGCTCGAGTCTATCTTAGCATCAAAGTTTATAGTAGAAAGTCCATTTGTGATTGTTAAATCTGGCTGAGAAACGGATTTCTTTGGTTCAGAAATTTTAATTTCATTATCAGAGTTAAGCACAACTAAACCATTAACCTCACACCTGCTTATTATAAAATCCCAATCACTTGAATTATATTTGGGTAAAAAAGGATGAATTACGCTTGTAGGGCTAATTGTAGATTTTAATCCAGGCACTTTCCCTATTAGGGTTGAAAAGATTTGGCTATCTTTTTTTTTTTCATAAATGTCTGAAGTATAGCTGTTTGTAAGTTTAATTGCGACGTCGACACATTCTAAAACCAACAAACTTCTCCATGGTTTTGAGGCAAATCCATCTTTAAGTGAAATTCCTAGTTTTTCTATAATACCTTTAAAAACTACTTCATTGTCCTGTTCATATCCAAAACGTAACTCTACAGCTTTTCCAGGATTAAAATTACTATTTTCGCTTTCTTCAAAAGTATTTAAGTAAGCATCACCTCCCGAAAGAAATACTCTTGCTCTACTAATTTTATTAATAAGCTTATCAACATTTAATTTTATTAATTTATAATCAGAGGAGATTGATTTTCCAGCTATAAATACATCAAATGATATTGGTTTATCTATAGTGTCTTTTGGTTTATTTCCTATTGATGTTGGCATGAAGTTACTTTATTGGAGGAACCTCAAGTTGAGATCCATGTTTTAAGTTACGTAATGAACTTAAATTATTAAATTCGGCTAATTTTATATAATATTTTTTATTGTCATAATAATCTTCACTCAATTTTACAATATTATCTCCATCCTTAACTATAGGCATTTTAGTAATATCTGGACTTTGAAACAGACTATTATCACCTCCTCCAAGATCTTGAATTTGCATATTTACTGTTGCTCTGAGAGGTACACCATATGAGTCAAAAAAAGTATATACATAGCTAAAGGTTTTTACAATCCCATAAATAGAAACACTTCCTTTCCCCCAAACTATCCTAACAAATGGTGGCCTGTGTGTTGATGCCACTGGCTCTACCGTAATTTCTTCAAGAGTTTTTATAGAGTTTACAATATCGCCTCCTGAGCTTGAATAGCCTTTAACATCAGGATCATTAGGAACAACTCCAGTATTATCTATAGTAAATGAAAGGTCTAACTCACGTTGAAGTGAAATAGGTGCCTTACTTGAAATAATAGACCCATTAGCCTCAACATCTTCAGTTTTTTTTCCTTCTTTTTGACCCACCGTAAACTTTAAGTCAGATGGATTTAATTGAAGTTTATATTCTCCTATTTTAGCAGTAGAATTAGAAGAACTTCCTTCTTTATAGCCAGTAATTGTAATAGAATTTGCCATTTTAATATCTTAATTTTGATTCTAATTCATTTAAAATAGCAATAACGCATTCATCAACTAATTGTCTTTTTTCACTCTCTTTTAAAATATTTCCCATATTCTTTTCAGACATTTTTGTTTCTATTACATTATCTAAATCATCTTCATTTGAAGTAGAACTTCCTTTTGATTTACCTTGAATAATTAACTCCCTTATTTCTACAGCCATATTATATTATTAATTTGTTTTTATTGTTTACTAAAGTAAGAGTATGCCATAGTTAATGTTTCTATAGCAAGTTCAGATTTATCGGCATTAAAAGCACCAATTTCAACCTCTTTAGGATAACAATCATAAAATGTCCAAGTCATTAAAATATCGTCTCTATTGCCTCCTAAAAGCATAACATTAATTGTTCTTGTTTGAACTCTGTACGAACCTTTGTCTTTAATTAAAAAAGAATGACACCAATCTCCAAAATTAGAAGTTCTGGTGGTTAGTCCTCTTGTAAGAACTAAATCGGGATAGGTTGTTGCCGTTGGCAACTTATATTGTCTATTATTAACTCCTGAATTGACAACAATTGATTCACCTGCAGTTGCTTTAATACCTGATATAGATTGAAAAAAAGAATCTGAATCTGAACCATAGCCAGAAGAACCAGCAGATGATAAGGTTGAAGTAACTTTAAAATTAAACCCTAATGCAGGGTAATCTTTTTTTCTTAAATCGTAACCACTAACACCTTTTAAATCTGATTGAACATATTCACTAACTGTTTGACCTCTTTTTGATCTATACGTTAATTTTCCTTTACTAGTAGCGAATTTTCTTTCAACTTTTGAGGACTTAAACTGTCCCTTACTTGAAACTAGTTTTCTTTCAACTTTTAAAGATTTAAACTGTCCCTTACTTGAAACTAGTTTTCTTTCAACTTTTGAGGACTTAAACTGTCCCTTACTTGAAACTAGTTTTCTTTCAACTTTTAAAGATTTAAACTGTCCCTTACTTGAAACTAGTTTTCTTTTAATGTTTAAAGAGCTAAAGTTTCTTTTAATTGGGTTACCGCCCTTTAACTTATTAGAATATCTAAACCTTTTTTGATATTGACGAACAGTTAAGCCTTGTGAGGACCTGTACTGTAGCCTTCTGCCATAATTTTTGTACCTATTATCTGACATACCAATTTTATAACTTTTATACCTCTAAAAAATTTTGCTCATATAAAATGAATGTTGTTTAAACTATAATACTGTTTAAAGATAATATTTTTGAAGTAATAACTTCCATCTGACTTAAATAGAAATATTGTTTATCTTATTTAAATAAAAAAATAGGCTTAAACTAATTTATATGTGTTAAGCCTATTTTAATAATATAGTTTGAGTTATGTCAATTTTTATTTAACACAAAAAATTATATTGATTGAACCATACCTTCATGAGCAAAAACAATAGTTTCAATACCTGCTTCTGAAGATTGAGAATTCATATCAGTTGGTGTTACTTTTTGAGGAAAAGCGTTAGATAACGTCCAAGTCATTCTTTCGGTTGCAGTTTCATCAAGAAGTCTAATTACCACAGTTAATCTAGCATAAGTATTTAAACTAATCTGAGAAATCCAATCGAAGAACTGGTTATCGTCTGCAAAAACACCTTTTTTGAGTGTAACATCTCCAAACTTCATTAAACCAGGCATTTTAATTGTTCCATGATTAGGACTATTACCATGACGATATTCTATTACTTCAGTTTCAACATCAAGACCACTAACCTCTTGAAAAGGTAAATCTTGAAAGTCTCCGATATCAACAGAGAAGTAAAACTTTGGCATTGGCCAAAACTGATCTTGTGCATCTCCTGTGCCTGCTACTGGTAGAGCCATATATTATTATTTTTAAGTTAATTAATTAATTTTTAAGATTTTTGCTGTTGTTGTTCAAAGGTTATTACAATAAATTCAGCTGGTCTAGTGATTGCTACCTTTATTGTCATTTTAAGAACACCGTCTAGTATATCGTTTGCTGTCATTGTAGTTCCTAAACCGATGGAAACATCGAAAGCATCTTCAGGTGAATTTCCTGCTAAAAGTCCTGATTGCCACTGATTGTTTAAGAAATTTGTAACAGTTGCTTTAAGTGTTGACCATGTTGTAGAATTGTTAGGGGCAAAAACAAATGCTTCTGACGCAAATTTAATACTTTGCTCTAAAAAAGTCATTGTTCTTCTAACGCTGATGTATCTATAATCTTTAGAATTTCCATCTAAAGTTCTAGCACCCCAAACAAGAACACCTTTACCGGTAAATCCACGTATAGCGTTGATAGCTTTACCATTTAAAGGTAAATTTAATTCCTCTTGGTTGTCATTATTAATATTAATTGAAGGTGAAATCACAGAACCTAAACTTATATTCGCAGGAGATTTAGCAACACTAACCATATTGTCACACATAGTATATGCTCCTGCCATTGCAGCACTTGGCGGCATTAAATTCATCAGATCTCCCATTTCCTCTAAAATGGAGTTTATTCTTGGACAAACTACCGATAAAGTAGCTTGTAAAGATTTTATTAAATCTGAATCAGTAGTTTCTAAAATTTTATTGATTTCAACTTTAATCCCTTCTGCTCTTGCTTCTGAAATATTATCAGCAGCAAGATTATTCTCAACTTCTTCTGTTAAAAGCTCTACAAGAACTTCAGGGTTTTCTATAAAAGTATAATCTAGTTCTGATGATTTAACAACAGCTGAATTTAGAAAAGGATAGTATGCTGCACCCCATTGAAGGAAGTTTGATCCTACACCTTCTCTGAATTTATTCACAACATCATCATCATCAAATGTTCTTTCTTTCGATCCATTATAAACATCAAGAATAGCAAACCTATTTTTCATTTTATATCCACAATGAGATAACATAGCCGCTTGAAGCGAATAACAATCTGATTCAGAAAGCAATACTGCTTCAGGAATTACTAAGATAGTTGGCTCTAGGGCTTTTTCTAGTGTTAATATGCCTCCTCCAGAAGGATCATTTAATTTGGATGCATCGATTTTATCAGAATAATTTCCTACTGATACTATAAAACAGTCAGCACCTCCATTAGCAAAAAATAGTCTCATTGAGTCATACAATAAATACCTTGTACTTTCAACGAAACTTAATTTAAAACCAACAGGTGAGTTTTCATCTGCCTCAAGATTAAATTTTGTCTGTGGAGCACCACCAAACAATTCTACGAATTGCCCAAATGATGTAATTTTAGTTGGTTGGTTTATTAAAGATTTAGAACCTCTATTTGCTTTTTCAGTATAGCCAATAAAAGCAGGAACTGCTGTTTGTACTGGGACTACAGAAGAACCAAAGGAACTTTTTTCTTCGATGTAAACACCTGGAGTTGCCAAGTTTGTTGCCATATATTTAATTTTTAGTTTTTATTTGCATTAAATATATGTTAATTTTTTATTTTAAACAAAGAATTAACTAGATATTTACAAAAACATCATTTATGAACAATTTTTCTTTTTCATCGTAGCTTATATTCATTGGTTTCGGAAAAGGAAGAAATATAGAGAAATATGTAAGAAAATCATCTTCTCTTTTTAAATAAAGTTTATTTTTATATTTTTCAGAAGCTAATATCTTTTCATCAATTAAAATATAATAAACACTCGAGCCATTAGCTAAAGTTCTAGTCTTATATTCTCTTAATTTAATTGAGTTTTGCTCATTTGTTATGAAATAACTGTCGAAACCTTGTATATTATTTTTGTTTGGAATAAAGTTATATCTAAATTTTATTTGTCTAGAATTAAAATGAATAGAATAATTTAATTCATTTTTTTTAATCTCAGTGTTACCATTTCCAAAAAATTGATTTTTGGAGTTAATGGTCAGAAGAATTTGACCAGTAATTCCCTCATCTCCAGAGGGAACTATATTACTTTGATCCACAAAAAAACTAGAATGTAGTTTTTCATTTGAATAATCTTGATTATTTTTAAAAAAAAGCTTTTGTGAGTTTGTGTATGGAATATCTGTAATATTTATAAAATTTGGGTTATTTAATTTAAAATAAAAATTTAATTTTAATTCTTGTGCAAAGGATATAGATTCAAATTTAGGATCTGATTTAGAAATAAGAGTAAATCCATTTTCAATCGGTTTAAAAAGTATCTCATAATTATTTAATAATTTACTTGTTTCATTATCGGTTGTAAAGGTTAATCCTTTCAATAAATTATTTTTAAAGAAATTATGATAAAACTTTACGTTAAGTAGTTTATAAAAACTCGAAACAAAACTATAACTGTTTTTTAACATTACTCAGGATTATTATTTTCATCAATAATATTTTTCACATCTCTAGCATCTATATTGTCAAAAAAGTTAGAAGACTTTTTAGATACACCCAAAATTCGGGGAGTATCTTGAGAAATATTTTCCCCATCAAAAAGTATCTGTTTAAACTTGTAACAAACAGAAGGCACATAATTAGCTCCAATATTACCCCAGAGTTTACCTATTTCGTCAATGGAGATATTAAATAATTCACAACGAATCCTGTTTGCATTGAGAGGCAAGCCTACTGTATTGGAATCATCAAAGACATTTGTTATTTGGAAAAACTCAATTACTAAGGAAACATACCTTAAAGCTTCAACATAGTTGAAATTAGGAAAATATGCCGAAAACATTAGCATAATATTTATTTTAACTGGAGGAGTATTACCTTGGCTAAATTTGGTTGCATTTTTTGTGATTGTTTCTTCTTCTACATGAATTAAAAATATTGAAATTTTATTTTCAACATCTTGATTTAAATTTCCCTTAATGTCAACAAGACTACTAACGATGACGGTGTCATTATTTACGGACAATTTATTTTTTATAAATTCATCAAGCTTTATTGCGATAGATGTAATTACATTATGTATCATTAACTAGATGTATTTTTTGATGGCAACTGTTATTATTCTAAATATGTAAACACTGATTAAAGAAATAAACCAACCAATTAAATATAATTGAACTACAAAAGTTTTTTCAATAGAATTTAATGACCCTTGACTTGAGGTTAAATCTAACATAAAAAGAAAAATAAAAGCTAAAAAAAGTGAAATAACAGAGCTCAAAACTAACCAAAATAATTCTTTAATTATAGTTGCTTTCATTAGGTTTATGGTCTTTTAATTGGTTTAATTTTAATGCGATACGCAAAAAACATTGTAATAACCCCTATAAAATAGGAGAGATAATAAATCCATTGAGGTTTAACAAAAACATTACCCATAGGTAATATTTTATTTAACCCATTAAATATAAGCGTAGTAATTGGCAGCAATAAAATAAACACTACAGCTACAAATAATAAAAAATATAATTGATTTTTTATTATTGAATTCCTAACATTCCAGTCAAATAGCAACACCAAAAATGCGAGTATAACCGTCATTAAAAAGAACACAGCAGCGGTTATAAAAATAGACTTATACCTGAGAAGATATTTTGAAAGCTTTATAGGGTATCCCTCAGATTCAGCTATGGGGTTAACAATTACTTTTTTGTCAGTCGAAAATTTATCTTCGATGACATTCCATAAATCATCATAACCATTGTCATACCCTAGAGCCCAAATACCAATACCTTTTAATTGATTACTTAACGCAAAATCATATTTTTTTCGCAAGGTATAATCATCGTCGAACCATAGTTCTTGAGTTGTGTTGTCCTCAAAATTTAAACTATAATAATTGGTCATGCTTTTTTCATCTCTAAAAGGGTCTATATTAAGTTGATCATTATCAATATATTTTTTTCTAATTTCACTATAAGTTAACGGTTTCTCAAAAGTACTAGTATTAGTTACATTATTTCCACTTTGTTGAAGACTCCCCACCCATAAACTACCATAATAAGGAAGTGCCAAAATTGTTTTTGAAGGGTCTATTCCTTGTTGTTGATAATGCTGTATTGTAGATAAGAGGCTAAGTGAAGAGTTTTCACTGGACTGGAGTGGTGCTACAGCTCCTTGAGCTTCACCTCCAATATGATAATCATAGCCCATTATAATCAATAAATCTGCATGTTTTTGAAGTTCTTTAACATCAAAATTATCTTTGCTATTAAATGCTGGAAGAGTAATTGAGAGAAAAAATTCTTTGTTTTCCTTTTCAAACTTATTATTTAAGTCTCTTTTAAACTTCTTTACAAATCTGTTAAACTTCTCTCTTTTAAAATAAGGTAAATTCTCAAAATTTAAATCAATCCCATCACCTTGAATACTGTCTTTTCTATTTAATAAAAGATCACTTGTGGTATTAATTAATACATCCCATCTATCTTCATTGTCTAGGAACTCATTATTATTATCATAACCGTGACAAGAAACAGTGAGCAAAACTCTAGTATTTTTTGCCTTTGCTGAATCTACCATCGCTGTGTTTCTCCATTCCTTTATCTGCTCATGATTTTCATCAGTGTAAAACCCCGTAAGGGGGTCTACTTTATATGAAAAATAAGATATTGTCGACAACAATTCAAAAGGGTAATTTTCCCATTTAGATCCCATCCAGTATGGGTGCCATCCAAAGACTTCGTTGTTTGGCTTTATAGTTTTATAATTTTTTCCTTTTAAATAATATACGTTTTGGATTGAGTCCCAAGTAAAATTATCACTTTTTATTTGTTTATCCCCCTTATTTAAGAAATCAAAAATGGATGCATAATTATTAAGCATATTTTTCTGTTTTACCGTCAAATAATCTGTTGACTCCTCTTCTTTTTCTTGTTCTTTATTCTTTTTATTATTAATGCCAACACTTCTTTTTAGACGATTTACTGAGGTGTTTACAATACGCATTTGAGATTGTGTCTTTCTTACGCTACTTTTTAATTTCATAGCCTCTCTACATGATGTTGCAAATATTAATAGTAGAAATACATATAAAGAATAATTAAAAATTTTATTCATCTTTTATAAGTGTTATGTGGATATAATTTTTAAACGCAATAATGTCTTTCATAATTTCTTTTTTTCTTTTTTTCAAGATTACTGCCATTACATTATAGCTAACATCATAGTCGTATAATGTAGAATTATTTTTAATGAAAACTTCAGCTTTTTTAATCCTTTTTCTAGTAAAATTATCAGTTTTATAAAACGCATAGTTACTAGCATAATTGTAGCTTCTCATATCAAGACTTTCATTTTTAATTATGAGGTCAACATCTTTATTTGTATTTGAAGGAAGTTCAATGTTATTATCTTCTCTAGTAAGTTCATTTTTAGAAAAAATCACCAAAGGACTCTCATCTTCAGATAGTTCTTTATATTTGGCAATATCAATTTTATTGAGTCCAATCCAATACCCCCAACCAATAAGGTCTTCATCGTTTTTAATGTTAATATCAAATGACCTAAAATATTCTTTAGTTAAATCAAGTTGAGAGCCTAAAGAAAAATTCTTATTACTTATTAAGCTATAAATAGTGTCATTTACAATGGATTCAACAAGTTTTGATTCAACAATAGTATCTGGCTTAATTTCTGCTTTGATAGTTAAACTAGGCGCAATTTTTTTTATGGATATTTTTAATTTAGACTTAAATAATCCTTTGTTCTTTATAAAATTATCATTGGATATATTGAGGGTTAAAATGTTATCAGTATTAATTTTTAGTTGACCTTTAACCGTTTCTTTTTTCTTAAGATTATTTTTTAAAAACCGAATTGTTTCACCCTCTATTATTTCAATTTTTTTCAGTTTATTAGATTTCGTATTTGTGATTTCATAGAAAAGAATATCATCCTTATTAACATTGTAAGAAAAACTAACTGTTTCGCCTTTTACGGGTGAATTTAGATATAAATTAGCCATGTAAGTAGTATCACTTAATGAATTGGATTTTATATAATCTATTAAAAAGGACTCAAAAGTATTAATTTTTAAATGTCCTGTTTCAACTAAAACGGTCCTTAAACTATCTACATAAAATGTGTTATAAAACTCATCTAAAGAATAATTTCCACTTGATGAGACATGAGATTTTAATTTAGATATTGTTTTTTTTGGAAGCGACATTATGTCCAAAGGGGTAGATGAAGAATTTAATTGTTCTGTTGAATCTAATAAATTTATATTGCCAGAATCTAGAGGATTCTTTAGGGAATCACATGAAACTAATATTATTAAAGAGATACCAATAATAAATTTTATTAATTCTTTAAATTTAAACATTATTTAGTTTTTTTTTCTATATCTAATTGATTTCGCATTTTATCATACCTTTCAAACGCATCATTTTTTAATATGTTCTTTATTTCAGACTCTTTAGACTTAATTTCTAAGTTTACTGACATTTCTTTCAATTTCTTATTTTTAATTCTTTCGTGATCAAAATTATCAAGTTGTTTTAAATAGTTTGACTCAAACAAAACTTCTTGTTCTAAAACTAAATTGTCATAGGGTCCTTTTTGAGATAATAATTTTGTTAACAAAGGAGACGTTTCTATCATTATAAAAATTAATAGTATAAAAATAGAAGCAAATTTATCAATATTATTTAAAGCTCTAATTTTATCAAATAATCCGTATGAATTTGAATTGATTATTAATATTTCTTTTTCAATAAGCTCCTTTATTTTCATTTCTTCAACTGAATAAAGTTTGATAATTGAATCCTTCTTGGATTTATTCAACTCTAATTCTGAAAGAAATAATTCATAACGCTCACCTCTACTTTTACATTCTTCTCCATACCCTTTTACTTTTGTTCCACAAGTTCCAGTACATTCACATTTATATTCTTCATAATATTTGTCTCGCAAAGTTAGTTGTTTTTGAAAATCAGACTCTAAAAGTGATTTTTTTGACTCTAATAATTTTAGATTGGAGCTGTATTTTTTACTAACATTAAACGATAATTCTATTTTTTCTTTATTTAAATAAGTGTCTATTTCTGACTCAAATAACTTGATTTCTAAGGGCTTAGATATGACTACTGCAATTATAATTGCAATTAGTATTCGTGGAATTGACTTCAAAAATTCCCTCCATTTATTCTCATTCATTCGCATTGAAGATACGATATATCTATCTAAATTAAAAATTATACACCCCCAAAGCAAGGAAAGAAGTATGGATAGGGAGTGTGAATCAAAAATTAAATTGAAAGCGAAATAAGATGATAACACAGACAAGAAAGCAGTGAATAATACTGTTAAACCTATGCTAGCATACTTATTAACTTCAAACCTTGGGCATTTCATAATTAATTCAAAAGTGGCTCCAGAAGCAAAAAGAAAAAACCTAGTAACTAATGTTATATTTTCCTTCATTTAATTTTGAGTTTATTAAAAATTAAAGCGATAGCTCTAATTATTTTAAATTTCCAAACACTGGAGAAAGCCTTTTTATCTATATTCATACTCTCAGGTGTTTTTCCTTTTAGTTTATCATAAATTTCAGCATCCTCAAAAGGATGAAACACTAAATTTTTTTTTTGTGTTTTATCTAGTGTATTTAGAGTGAAATTAAATGTGGTATTTTCTAATATTTGAAATTCATGAAACCCAGATAATGGGAGGCTCCCCAAGGAATTTTCATTGAGTTTACCAATCATATTAATATCCCAAGAAATTTTTACTGATTGGCCAAAATAAACCCCGTAGTGACCATCATTTAAAATTGATGATTCAATTTTTATTGGATGCTTCAATATTGGATCAAATACACTTATCTCAAATTCAATTTCCTTTGTTTCAAAAACTTTAATATAAACTTTTTTTGAAATTACAGACTCTTTATTTATGGCTGTTAACACGTAGCTTTGATCTTTTAAAATTTGTATTGTTTTTGAACCTGACAAAGAAATATCCCCGATTTCTGGGTCTATAGATGCATGATAAGCATTAACAATATTCCAACTTAATACAACTTTTTCATTTCTTTGAGCAATCGTTTTATTTGCAAGAAAATCTACATCTATATTTCCAGATAGAAGTTCAATTTTTTTTGATTTTAAAAGAATTGTTTTAAAAAAACTATCTTTAAGACGAACAAATTCTTCTGCATTATCTATTAAGTTTTCAGCATTAATATTAGCGATCACATAAGTTTTGTCAAAAACTCCAAAAAACTCTTCTTCATTAAAAAAATCAGCACTTCTATACCAGTACATTGTAACTCCTGCGTCAATCAATCGCTTGCTAAGATTTACAAATTTTAATGATTTTTTGTCATTATTTGAAACGATAATAATTTCAACAGCTGTATTACCATTAGAAATTTGAAGTAAGTTTTTTGATAGAAAAAATAAATCATTATAATCAATAAATAGTTGAAGAGAATACTTAGATCTTAAAATTTGTATATTGATTTCAGAAATAATATCATATGTCGTGTAAAACTTGAACAAATTTGGTTAAATTTATGGCTGTATGTTATTAACAAATGTAATTAATTAGACAACTAGAAAAAAATAAGTATGCTAAATAATAATTTGAATCCTTTTGTTGGTCTAAAACCTTACTCAAAAAACACAAGTAATTTCTATTTTGGTAGAGAGCAAGATGTTGAGAACTTATTACAGATTCTTCAAAAAAATAAATTATTAACATTGAATGGAGTTTCAGGCAGTGGTAAGACTTCATTAATTAACTCAGGCTTAATTCCTAGACTTCAAGATGGTTTTATTGGCCAAGCAGGGAAAGAGTGGTCTATTACTTCATTTAGGCCAGGAATAAATATTTTACTCAACTTATCTCATGCTCTTACTCAAAATAATGTACTTAAAGTAGATTCTAAGTCCAATACCACAGATCAAAAATATTATTCTGAAATTATCTCAAATTCTGGATCAATGGGAGTTGTTGAGATTTATAAAAGATCAGATATATTTAATAAGAAAAATCTCTTAATTATTATAGATCAATTAGAGGATTTATATAAATATGAAAAGTATTTTGACTCTTCAAAAAGTGAGGATGACAACAATTTAATGGATATTGTTTATAGATCTGTTACGATGAAAAATACTGCAATATATTTTTTAATTTGCATAGAAACACCTTATTTATCAAAACTCACATCTTACAAAAAGCTTCAAGAAATAATAAGTAAATCTCAATACGCTATTCAGAATTTAAATCAAAAAGGGATTAATCAAATTTTAGAAAATACATTTAAAAAGCAAAATATTCTATTTGACTCTAAGGTTGTTGATTTATTTAACCAAACATTAAAAGAAGAAATAAGCTACCTTCCAAATTTTCAATTTTTGTTGTACAAATTATATGAAAAATTTGTTTTAAATGGTTCTGAAAAATCAATAATTGATTTAGAAGACCTAGAGATCTTAGGTGGTCTTGAACACTCAATAGCTAAAGATTTTGAAACTATTTATTCCTCCTCAACTAAAGAAAATCAAAAAATCATTTCTCTTCTTTTTAAGGCGATTTCATCTCCTGAGAACAATACTGACATACAATACGAAAGCATTTTAAATATTTCTGAATATACAAGCTCAACAAGAGTAGAATTATCAAAGATAATTAAGTCTTTTAAAAAGACATTTAATAATTTATTTGATGTTTTTGAGCCCTCAATAACTGGAATTTCAGCATCAGCATATAAAAACTATGATGCTAAAAATATTCTTACATTGAAATATATTAAGTTTTTAAATTGGGAAAGATATACAAAGTGGCTTGATGAAGAAAAAACTAATTTTAAAGATTTTAAAGATTTTTCAGAAATTGCGATTAAAAAAAGCAACAATCAAGTAGGTTTTTTAAAAACACCTGTATTGGAAAGAGCCATTGTTTGGCGGAAAAACGCATCAACCAACAAAAATTGGGCAAAAAAATACAAGCTAAATTTTGAACAAACAATCAATTTTATTAATGAAAGTGAACAAGATGATTTAAGAATTAAAACAGAAAAAGAAAATCAATTAACCAGAGAGCGCAATAAAGACCGACGAGCAAAAAAAAGAGCCTTAATAGTTGCAGGATTTGGAATTATAGGAGCGCTAATAACGATTGGGCTTTGGATAAAAGCAAAAGAGGCAGAAAAATCTGCAACTAATGCATCAGAAGTTGCAAAAAAAGCGCAAAATAATGCTATAAGAGAAGCAGAAGCTGCTTTGTCTGCAACAAGAAATATGGAAATAGCAAAGAAAGATGCTGAGGATGAAAGAAACAAAGCAAGAGATGCTGAAGCTACAGCAAGAGTTGAAGAAGAAAAAGCAAGAAATGCTGAAACTAAAGCTTTGATAGCTGAAAAAGAAGCTATAGATGCAAAAGAAGAAGCTATAGCAAGAGCTGAAGAAGCAAGGATACAAAGAGAAATAGCTCAAGAAGAATCCATTAGAAATAAAACTCTCAAAGAGCTTATAGAACTTGAGGCGGATTTTAAAGATTTAGTAATTAAATTAAATTCAGCTTATCAAGAAAACAAAATTGAGGATCTCAAAATACACATAGATTCATCGATTATAAAACAAAAAAGGTTTGCTAAACTTAAACAACATGAATCAATTGAATCTGAGGAAATTACTGGTGATGAAAGTATTTTAAAATTAAATCAAAAAATCTTAACAATTTTAAAAGAAAAAAATTCTTACGGAAAAACAGATATGTTGTTAACTAAAAACAAAAAAAATTATTCTATTAGAAGTTTTGACATACTAAACAATAAGAAAATAGCATATGCAGGAGACAAAGGAGTAATCAATTTTTATGATATTCCTTCTTCAGATGGAGTTAAGTCTAATGCTTTACCAATTAGTAACATCAAAATTGTAGAAAATTATGCTAACATTGATGATAGAATTAGAAACCTTGTTTATGTTCATGATAGTATTCTTATTGCTACTACATTTTCAAAAAAAGTATTTAAAATTAATCCTAAAAAAAATTCAACCCTAACACTTAAACCATTTCATAAAATCTCTGAATACAAAAACGATATTCTTGATTTTTTCGTTGATACCATTAATAATAAACAATTCCTTATCACCACAGACTATATAATTACATTCAATAATTATAATTTGCCAACTAAAAATTTAAAATACAAAAACATTAAAGCAACTTATTACAGAGATTCAAAACTCTTTATTGTATCACAAAATAAAGTATTTGTTTTAGATGAAAATGGAAATAGTGAAGAAATCTTATTAGATATTGACCTTAATGACATGAATATTGTGAACAAGTTATATGTCACAGCTAAGTATTTGTTTTTAGCTAATGAGAATGGAAATGTTTTTGGTTATGATACTAAAGACATTAAAAACAAAAATCCAAAAAAACAAAAATTTAAATTCCTAGACCATAGTTCAAGTATCACTAGTATGTTTCTAGAGGAAGATAAAAATCTTTTATTTACAGCAAGTTTAGATAATAAAATATTTAGATACAATATTGACTATGCATCAGAATTCATAAGAAATTCTAAAGCTAATTTTGTTGGACATGAAAAATGGATTTGGGATATGAATACCTATACCGACAAAGCCAATCAAAAATTTTTAATTACTGGAGACGAGGAGGGGAATCTGTTAAAATGGTATATAAATCCTGAAGAATTTTTAGATAAAATAGAGCTACTTTATAAAAAAAAATATTTAAATAAATAAATTTTTATGACCATTTTATGTATTTGCAGTAGTTCTTTGAATGATATTATTCCTGTTAATATTATTTATAACAATCTATTAAATACTAATTATAAAGATACTTTAAATATAGATTTAATAACTACAGACAATTTATTAATATCAAACATTTTCCTCGGGGAGAGTATTGTTCGAAAACAATATGGGTTTTTATTAAAGAAGCTATTTTATGGTTCATTAAAAAAAATAGAAGCTAATGATTATGATTTAATAATAAAAATTTCAAATAATTTTAAAGCTGAAGTTATTTTTAGTCTCTTAAAAATTAAAAATAAAATAAGGACACCTTTTAAGTTTTTAAGTTTTTTTAAAAAATTATCTAAGACTTATAAAATAAGTTTGGTGGAAAAAAAAACGAGTCAACTTTTAGAACAGCTTCGTCTTTATGGAGCAACGAAAAATTTAGTCCCAGTAATTAAGATCAATAATATAGTTTATTCAAAGACATATGAAATGGCCAATTGGGTGTTAAAAAGCTCAAATAAACCTCCTTTAAGTAACAATCGGTTTTGTTTTATTTATATAGATAACTTAATTAGTGTTAATACAAAAGAGGGAGACTTATTAAAAAAAATCATCAACTCTCTTTTAGAAAAAAATATGCTAGTAATCCCTCTTTTCAAAAAAAATTTTGATATTCTTGATGCTATATCTAATGCTATTTCTTTAAAAAAAAGAGGGTTATTAATTGATAATTTTGTTCAAAACAATGACTCTAATTATTTATATTTATTTTTAAAATATTCTAAGTTTGTGATTACAAACGATGAGTCGTTAAAAATAGTTTGCGAACCAATTGAAAAACCATGTGTATATCATAATTTTAAGGATTATGGAGTAGCACATCAAAATGTTCTTCGAAATATTAACCTTCTAATTAATTAATTATGGCTAAATGCGTGTGTAGCGGTGCTAAAATTAAATGTTCGTTTGGAGCAGGCCCAAAATCTATGGTTGTACTTCCTTTAAATAGAACTCTAACTGCCAATACAAAACCAATTGCAAATATACTAGATGTTATTCCTTTTCTCAATATTCCTGCATTTGGACAATGCAAATCTCCAGCAAATCCAATGAATTGGAAAATGGCAGGGCCGGTTCCTGTTTTTGTTCCTTCTTCTTGCATACCTATTCCAGTTAGTCCTTGGTCACCAGGAGCAAAGAAAACAAAGTTAGGAAATCAACCCGTTGTATTACAAAATAGTAAAACTATGTGTGTTTGGGCAGGTTCTATAACAGTAACGGATCCGGGGCAGAAAAAAATAGATTGCAATTAAATTAACACCTTTTTAATTGTTGTCTGTTTAATAATTATTATCAAAACCAAAGTAAGAACGACAGATTATATAAAATCAAAATTTTAAATTATTTAAATCCTAAAATTTATCATATTTTTAAGTGTCAAGTTTTACAATTACACAGTTTATTAAATTTATCATTATATATTGAACACATACGCATCAGAAGGAAAAGAAAAGAAAAGTACCACTTCTTATCATAGAAGTAATCAAGATGGTGCATTTCAATCTGAAGATACTAGGTCTGAAGCTATTCAAATGCAACACATACAGGAATTAGCCAATAATAGTCTTCAATCTCCAGAAATTTTTCAACTTCAGGCGATGGCAGATAATTTTATTATCCAGAGAAAACCCGGAGATCAAGAACAAAAAAATGACAATTCTGGATTTAAAGAAAGTTGGTCAAAAAAAGAAAAAGCTTTTGTTTGGATTGAAGGAAGCAAAAAATTTAAGCGTAAAAACCCCGATAATACTAGTGATAAGTTGCCTGAAGAACTGTCATCTGGTGAAAAAAAAGAAGTTCCAAATGCTACCCTGACTAATTTTTCTTTTGATTCTGATATTAATATTTCTGACTTAAAATTAGAAACCATAGACCATACGGACTCACGGCAAATAACTCAGCTAAATCCAAAAGGTGATAAAATTAGAACTTTTTTACAAGATGAATGCAAACAAAGTTGGCACATAGCAACAAAAGAATTAAATAGAGATAGTATTACAGAAGATTCAGCAAAAATAGATAACCGCCGAAACATGTTGCGTAAAATATGGGAATATAGACAATGGCACCACAACTTTATTCTAAATAAAACTCAAAAAGCTCTTGGCGGCGATAGACTAACAGAATGGGCAGCAGCAGGAAGCACAACACTAACCTCAGATATTGATGTTAATTTAAAAGGAACAGATACTGAAGCGGCAGTTCAAAAGTTTAATGAAATCTTTATTGCTGATGGTTGGAACTATGAAGCAGGGATTGTTTATGATGTTAATGTTTATGCGCTAGACTTTATGCACAAGGAGGCAACTTTTGGTAAAGGAATGGTTGATAAAAAATCTCAAGGCATCATTGACGTTACCAAAGATATACATGGAAACGTGTTGACGAAAAAAGATACTGTAAAAGATAAAAAAATTATTGACAATACCACTTCCAAGACAGGCATAGTTGCAAAAGAAGGAGCAAGAAAAGGAAGAGCCGAAGGCGGGTTTGATGGTTCTAATGTAAATATTATTGAAGCAGATAAAAAAGATCAAGATATTTGGACACATGTTAAAACTAGATTATACATGTCTAAGTCTGAATGGGATTCACATGCTAAGACTATTGGTTTAGATGATACTACTAAAATGAAGATAGAAGAGCGCTTTGAAACCTACTCTAAGACATTACAAGATAGAATGCTTAAGGATTCTCCATCTACAACAGTTGAAGTAGAGGAGGGGAATGCTGTTTTGGCTGTTGAGGCTTTAAAATCTTTTTCCAAAAAAGCTACAGCCAATGAACAAGAGATGGATGAGGATATCTTAGAGGCTAAATCTTCAAATTTAATGATGGCTTCAAGTAATCGAATCTATGAGGAAAAATTAGTTATTATAAATGCTCTCCGTCAAATACTAAAAGGCCAAGTTAAACAATATGATGGTATCCTAAATAGTAATCGAATACCTCTAACAGATTCTCTTCAACAAGAACTTGACCTAATTAATCTAGACATTGAATCAAACTTACAATTATTACGAAATATGCTAGCAGAAGCAGCATTATTTTCTAATGAAGCCTACATAACTGATGGAGCAGTGAATCATGCTGTTGTTGGAACACAAGTAGGGATGGCCGTAAAATTAAAAAATTCTGAATCTAAAAATGCAGTTGTAGAAAATTTAGCAGATTCTCTAAAAGAAATAAGCCGTCATGGAGATACTATTGGTGAGGCTGCCTTTAAATCAGGCAAGTACTTATTCCGTATGGCTGATGCAGCATTGAATATGGGGTTCAGTGAGAAAAATATAAATGATATATATAATAGTGCAGTAAAAATATCTGATACTATTAAAGGAGATAGTAGTTTGTCTGGAGAAGAACAAAAAACAGAGAGTGCCGCAGCAATACAACAAATAGCTGGATGGGAAGGCGTTAATTCAGCAGATGAGTTAAAAGCTAAAGTTAAAGAAGTTGCACAAGAAATTATTATTTGGTATAATAAAAAAGACGCAGCCTTTAGTGGTCAAGACAGCAATGCAGTTGGAACAAATAAACCAAAAGAGAAATAGTTATCTGACTATTAAAGAGTTAAAGATAAGATGTTAAACGAGTTATTAAATAACATTAATAAAAAGAGATTTGAAACATAATATTATTCTTAGAAACCTCCCCAAAGAAAAAATTCAAATAGACATTTGGCCTTTTGAAATTCAAGGTGGTTTTAGAGGGTTTCAACAAGTACCAAATGGATTACATTATATTGCAGTTTTATTTAACAACATATATCCTGGTTTTTGGTGTTTTATAGAGGGTGCTACTGTTGTTAAATCGTTTAACTTAGAAAAGTCTCAATTTATTGATGCAGATAATGAAACCACTATTACTTCTCAAGCACTAGCAGATAGTGGGGCTATGAATAAAGACCTGATTGTTTTACCAAAAGCTTCAGAACTACAATGGTACAGATTAACATCTCATATTAGCCCTAAGAATTATGACCAGATTGTAAATTTAACCCCTTCTTCAATCTCAACTAATATAAATGATAAAGAAGTTATAGCTGCCTACCAAATGGCTTTCTTAAAGGTAATCGTTTGCCAACCAGAATTGCTAGAACCATATAAAATGCAACTATGGAAAGAGTGGATTCAAGCTTTTTATCAAGCAAACCAAACAACAATTCAAAATCGGATTACTTTGTTTCCTATAATCATAGATTTATTGATACTTCATCAAGAATTGATGCCAAAGGCATATGATTCAGAATTAGTTTTTATAAAAAAAGAAGCCAAAAGTTTTATACATAAACTTGAAATAATTGGCGATTCTTTGCTATCACAAAAAGCAAAACAATATCAGTTTTTTATTCATTAAAGAATATTTTATTAATAGGCGTCATATTTTTTTATTGCTTCCTCACACGATATAGTTCCATTTGCAATTGCCCTTAAACTTTCCGAATGAATTAATAAGCTATTAGATGTTAGTTTTAGCGAATAAATTATGCTAGTAACATCTAATTTTTTTGCTGGGTTATCTATAAATACTGAGCGCATAAATAAACTTCCATCATCAACTACGAAAGAATTAATAGCATCATTACTATTTGCAAAATTAATGTAAGATAATAGTTCTCTATCTAAAGTGTTTACTTCTTCAATTATTGTCGAATAAATCTGAAGCAACAACATTGGATTATCATTCGTTAATTCTAATAGAATGTAGTTGACACAAACAATAGGGCAATCTACTATTTTAAGTTGAATCATGTAAGATTCAAAATCAGGCGGCCCAAAAAAATCGTAATCTAATTTTGTATTCAATAAAATATGTTTAGCCAACTCCTTTAACCTCGTTTTGTGGTAATTTTCTATGTTTTGGTCAAGACTCATAACCTTATCTAGTTTTTAGTTTATCTATAAGATATTTCACAATATCATTTCCAGATCTATTAGCGCTAATGTATGCTTTAATTGTATCAACATTCGCCCCCGAAGCATTTATTTTATTTTCTACAGCATTATAAGAGATTTGGTTTAATTCTTTGGAACTTTCATATCTTTTTATATCCTTTTCATAATTGGCATTTTTTACAGGGTCCATTAATTCCCTACTTGATAGAGTTTGAGGTTTTGACGGAATATTGGCTCTATTTTCATCGTGTTTTATGATTGAATCTAATATTAACTTTGAAGAGGCAAAGTAATGAGCTTCTTTAGATTTAGAGCTCTTTAGTAAATCCATATTGTCTAGAGATGATGCTCCAAAATTATAAAAATGTTTACCTCCGCCACCGCTTTCAAAAGTTTCTTCGCCAGAATCTCGACTACCTTGCTTGACAGCCTTTCCAACTTTTCTTGCGCCTTTAAAAGCTGCGTTTCCGGCCTTTAAGCCCCCTCCAACTGCGGCACCAGCACCACTTAATACTGCTATATCAGCAGCTAAATCAAGAATATCAGTAAAAAGTCCAATGCTCGCCTCTTTCTGGCGCTTTACTTTAATTTCAGAGAGGTGATTTATTAAAGTTTGGTCATCAATTATTTCATCAAGCATTTCCTTTGTAATTCCACAAGGTGCCAAACCTAGATCATTATAAAGTTCATTAAAACCAACCTCACCCTCTAAAAGACTATTACTTTTCAGGCTATTAATCTTATTATAATTACTAGGGAATCGTTTAATTAATCTTTCTTTTAAAGCCTGATTTCCGGATTCTTGAGCTTCCTTGAATTTATCAAATAAACCAGGATTATCTCTTTCTAATTGTCGTTTTTCAGCAGCAGCCTTTATTTGTAAATGAAAATCTGAATCATTCATTTTCGATTTTGCTAGTGGTAACTTATCCTCTGAAACCTTACTCAAAATGTAACTCTTATGTGATGTTTCTGCTACTGACTGAGTTTTTAAATTACGGTTTTGAACTAAAGATAAAACTCTATTAGCCATTGAAATAAAAGTCATAGCAATTCCAATACCTGGAATTGAGGCAGCGACACCGCCACTTATTAAACTTCCAAATGCTTTTTGAGCCTCATTTATTTTTGTCATAACGGCTTGAGCAGTTGACAATGTACCATTTAAAACAATCAGTGCAGCTTCTTTTTTAGCATCAGAAGTATTACCCCCCTGATCATTAATTAATTTGTATTTGTCATAGGCACCCTTAAGATCTTTAATAATCTGCATTCCCTCTTTTAGGTTTTTAAAGAGTCCTCCAGTAAATTCAGAAATTTTTGCAGTATTATCAGCGGCAGCATTTGAACCTCCATCAACAGCATTAGCTATTTTAGCAGAGGTTGAAGTTGTATTTGCAAGCATTTCAGCGGTGCTAGTCGCAGCTTCAAATTTATCAAAATTATCATCAGACTTAAATTTTTTGATAATGGAAGGGACACGGGCAAAACCAATTAAGGTGCTGATACTACTTGTTACAGCATCCTTTGTGGCTTCTTCGCCTTTTAGTTTAGCTATTTTGTTTTTAGCTTTTTCATTTAAATCCTTTTCTTTAGCCTCTTTAACATTTAATGCTTTACCTTTTTCATCTTTAATTCCTTCATATTTATCATCTGATTTTGCTTTGATGTGACCGTTGTTAATCAACCATTTTTGCTGTTCAGCATCACTTCTTTGTACTTTATTATCCCATATATCAGCACCTTCATCTCTCCACTCAAGGTTATCACTAGTTAATTCAGCAGATCCGTGCAAAATCTTTCCAGAAGAATCTTTCTCTTTTATTGCTTCATCTTTAATAGCGCCATCTACTCCGTCCCATGCACCAAATTGCTCATTTGTTTCAAGAATTGTAGTTTCAAGAATTCCCTCGTCAGCACCATTAAGATAAGTATCGTCAGAGTCTAAATTACCTAAGGTATTATCATCAGTTTCTTTTTGACCTTGGTATCCTTCCTTATTCTTATGGAAACCTGATTTGCTTGCAGGTGTTGCTGCTGTTGGAGCAGGTGTTGCTGGAGTAGCTGTTGCTGGGACAGGTGTTGCTGCTGTTGGAGCAGGTGTTGCTGGAGCAGCTGTTGCTGCTGTTGGAGCAGGTCTTGCTAATTTTCTTGCTTCTCTTATCCTCTTCATAGCAGCTAATTTTGAAGCAGCACCTTTAGAGGCCTTTGTCGCTGGTGCTGTTGGAGCAGGTGTTGCTGCTGCTGGAGCTGGTCTTGCTAATTTTCTTGCTTCTCTTATCCTCTTCATAGCAGCTAATTTTGAAGCAGCACCTTTAGAGGCCTTTGTCGCTGGTGTTGCTTCTACTCTTTGTACCGGTGAATTATTAACAATTTTATCTTTTATTTCAAGAGCTGAAGAATTGTTTTTGCTGACTCGTTGTAAAGCCCTCGCCCCCATGCTATCAGCCTCCTTTTCTAGAGTTGTGCTATCATTTACTGCCATGCCGTTAACAGAAGTTGTTGGTCTTACTCTGCCTTCTGCTTGTTGTACTACATGGCCCAATTCATGAGGTAAGTGTTTTTCTTGGCCAGAAGCTAGGTGAATATCTGAACCTTGGGCATAGGCATGCGCTTGAACTGCTGCTGGTTTATCTGAATTTCGATGTACTTTTACATGGTCTAAAGACATTCCAGAAAGATTTTCCATTCCCGATTTTAGATTATCTGGAAGTCCGGTATTATTTTCTTTAAATTGAAAAGGTGCTGTTGAAGTGCTAGAAGCGTCGGCTGTAGCTTGTAATTGAGCTATTTCATCATTAAGTATGCCATTATCTGCAGACTCTTGAATTTGTTGTAGTTGTATGGCTTCAGGACGATTGTCCATTAATTGAACCGCTAAGTCATTTTGGGGTTGAAATGGACTTTCTTGAGATGAGTTTTTTACCTCTTTTTTTTTTACAAGTCCTTTTTGAGCAGCCATACATTTAATCTAGAATTAGATGTTACCAATATACTAAATTAATTTAATTAGTTGCATGTTCTAATTGAACAGTTCTGTAATTAAATAGGTTTTTATTTGCCAACTCTTATTCTCTTTTAGGCCAAAAATTCATAGTATCTATGATTGATTGAAAGCTGAAATCACATTGATTAAGTAATGATTCTTGTATTGATGCTTCTTTTTGTTCAACTTTAATATTACTTTTTCAAATTATAAAAAATAAATTAATATAAAGAGAATATTTTCTATGTATTTGTTCTCGCCCTTAAGCTTTTCCCAGCTAATTCATTTACTTTATCAATAACACCAGGCATTTCTTTGGACATGTTATTGGATTCCTCTTTTGCTTTTTTATCACTTTCAGTTCCTCCTGTTAGTTCAGGTAAACTTGGTTGGGGCTTAAATAGATTTAATTTCTCCTGTAAGCCTTTCGCTTTTTCATGACCTTTTTCTTCAAGTGTTCGTAATGCATCTTTTAATCGCTTTCGTTTGGCCGCATCTTTAATATTTATTTCTTTTTGTCCTTTGGTGTTTTTACCCGTTTGTTGACCGTCATAATCTTGGTTATAATTTACATCGTTTCTGTCCATACTTTCATTACCAACAGTTGGTAATACATTTAATAAATCTGAGCCAATATCAGTAGTTACGTCACCAATTACATAACCAATATCATCTCCTGTTTTATTTGTGTTTTCATAATTTTCATATAAATTCTTTTTTAACTTTAATTGATTTAACTCTTCTTTAGAAACGCTTTTGGTAGCTATTTTAGAATTTATACTAGTTAATTCTGCTTCTTGATCTTTAGCGCTCATAGATTTAAATCTTTCTAGTTCTCCTTTTGGCGCATCTTCGCCAAGACCAGTTTTTGAAATTCTATTTTCATATTTATGACCAAATAAATTATTTTTAGCCGAAGATTCTTTGTCTATAACGGTAGTTTTATCTAGCTCTGTCTTAACAGATTTATCGTGACCGTTTCTAAATCTGTCTAAATCAGATTGAACATATTCTCCTTGATTGCGATTATTTAGTGTTTTTCTACCCTCTGACCAGGCTTGATTAGCCCCAAGAGATGCGCCCTCAGAGGCTCCTTTAGCAACACTCCCATATAATTCACCTCTTAATTCAGTAAACAAGCTTGGGTCAGAGTTGGTAAGGTTTGCAATACCGTCTGCAACTAATTTCAAAGCAGTTGCTCCAATATTAATTCCTTTGAAGAGTGATGATAACCAAGAAAGGAAGGCGCTAATAGGGGCAAATACAGTGGCCATTGGGGGAAGAAGAATACTTAAGCCACCAAGCCAAGTTGCGGTTGCAGAAAAGACTCCTCTAGCCAATTCTACAAATTTTTTGAAGGAGCCAAGAGCAGCAGAAATTTTACCCCAAATTGTTTTTGATCTCTTCTTTATTTTTGCCCAAAACTCTGCCATTATATCTTTCATTTGATGAGCTAAGCTTTGAACCCAAGGTCCGTCATCAATTCTTCTTTCTGATTTCCCGGTTTCTAAGTCTAAATCAAATTTTTCATCACTTACTTTTCCTCTTCCATCTTTTTTAGGAACAAACTTTTTTGTACCAAAAGATAAAAACTTAATTCCGCCAGCTACAGTACCAAATTTTACAGCATTCCATATGGCACCACCTATAGTAACAACTCTTCCTTCTGCTCGAAGACCATCTCGTCTTTCTTGCATTTTTTTTCTGTTATCTCTTACCTCATAGAGAAGGTTTTTAGCATCTACATAATTGGCTCTTTGTTCTTTTCTTAATTTTTCCTTTGAGCCTTTTCGTTTAGCTAAATTTTTCCTAGTATTCCCAAGTTCATAGTGTTGAACATAATACGCTTGTGCCATTCCATCAGCATCTTTAGCTTTAGCTAGTAAAGTGTCACTTTTTTTAGCATCACGCAAAGAACTATTTTTGTAATTTTTTAATTTAGATTTTTTAAACCCTTTTTCTTCTGTGTTCAAGACTTTATTATGCATCTTTGAAAGATACGTTCCTTTTGCTTGTTCATAAAGTGCTGTGGTTTCATCTCCAGATTCTACTTCTTCAGCAGCATCACTATAATAAGAATTTACAGCAGCATCTCCTTTTATAAAGGTATCAAACTGATCCATTTGGCCGTGGTGTTTTTGTATATTCATTACCACACCTTTTAGGGACTTTCCAAGACCTTTATCTTTTTTTTCCTCAAGTTTTTCTTCTCCTGTTTTTTTCTTTTCAGGAGAAATTAGGGACTCTTTTATCTTTGTAAAGGTTGTTTTAACGTCTTTACCTGAAGATTTCATGGATGTCTCTATATCTTGCTGATCAAATGAACCGATGCCTTCTTCAATATCTTCAACACCTTGAGGCTTTGAAGATATTTCTTCTGAATTAGATTGAATTTCAGATTTAACATGATCTTTTTCTGAGGCAATTGTTTCTAAATATGCTTCAAGTTTTTTTACTCTTCCCCCTGTTTTATCATTTTTATGCTTTTCATTCCAATTAGTTATCAGTTTTTCGATAGATAATAATGAAGAATACCTTTCTTGGGCTTCAGCCCCCTCTTTTGTAAGCTTTTCATATCTCCAAACTAAAGCATCTATTTTTTTAACCCCAGCACCTCTTTTTTTTATTTTCTCTTTTGTTGATTCCTGAAACCCTTCAAGTGTTATTTGTCGTTGAATTGTTGAATTGTTTAAAGTTGAATTATTTTCTTGATGCTCTGAAGACTGGTCTAAGGTGTTAAATTGGTCTGCCATTTCTTGTAATTGGCTAACACCTGAAGTTTGTTGACTCTTGTCTGATAGGGTTTGAAGTTGTTGTATTTCATTTGAGCTAGTACCTTCTGATTGAATACCAGCATCATTGTTTTTTTTTGATGACACCTCCTCAAAAGACTCTTTTTTACTGTTACCTTTTTTGAGTTTTAAAGCGGCATGCATAGACAGAATTAAATTATTTGTATTTTATAAATTTATGGTTTTTTTTACTCTTAAAAAAATTATACCGAATTTCTATTATTATCTAATTATTCTTTTTTGAATAATAGTATTAAAATAAATAAACAAAGCTTACTCTTTATCTCTTTCTAAATCTCTTGCTTCTGTAAGTGCAGAAGAAATCATTCCGGAGGGTATAGCTATGATCCCAAGACCAATCATTAAAATAATAAATGTAAATATTCTACCACCAATAGTTATTGGAACCGCATCTCCATAACCAACAGTTGTTAGTGTTACTACAGACCACCATAAACTAGAAAATATAGAGGAAAATGCTTCTGGTTGAACCGCATTTTCAAAATAATAAATTCCTACAGCAGAAATATAAATAAGAATTAAAGAAACAACACTAAACATGGTAAGTTCTTCTTTAATCATTCTGAAGGCAATAGAAAATCGACTAATTGCCTTATTATATCTAACTAATTTAATAATCCTAAAGAGCCTTAGAAATCTTAGTATCCTGGCTGATCTTAAATCAAATCCAAAAGATAAGTAAAAAGGAAGAATGGCTAATAAATCGATAATTCCGTAAAAACTAAAAATAAATTTTAGTTTTTTGTCTGAAGTATAAATACGAATAAGGTATTCTAAACTAAATATTATAACAGAAACCAATTCAAATGTATTTAATAAAACTATTGTTTTTTGATCTAAACCAGGTAAGGTCTCTACTGTAAAAGAAATGATGGATAATAAAATTAGAAACTGTATTAAATAATCGATATATAGGCCAATCTTTGTTTGTTGATTCTTAATTATTTTGTCAACGTTATCTTTCATTTTATTGTTTTTTTAGTTTTAGTTATGATTAACCAAATAGTATTAAGTTTTAGAATGTTGAAAGTGGTAAAAGATTATTACTTAATAAATTTAATAAATTTATATTAAATGATTTTTTTGATGAGTTTTATAAAAGGCTAATGTTAGTCAAAAAAACAATTAAACGCTCTAGACCATTCAATTGTTTTTTTAGGGTCTACTGAAATTTTAAAAAACAATTCTGGGCTAATCACATGTTTCCAACCCCAGAGATTTATTTTATCTGTTTTAAAGTTCCCAATTTCTTTTATGCCA